>Ga0070751_1001922_pt1 | contig 11942 bp, 13 predicted proteins | sample VirMetDEL_Aug_28_FD_78514 | JGI IMG/M metagenome (GOLD analysis project Ga0070751, IMG submission 78514) | Aqueous microbial communities from the Delaware River and Bay under freshwater to marine salinity gradient to study organic matter... | ecosystem: Environmental > Aquatic > Marine > Coastal...
CTATAAGTTATTCAATGAAATAGGCTATACAGATGAATACTTTATGCAAGCAAGGGAAAGGGCTTTATTACTAGCTGAGATGGATAGTGACGTATTAGTTACATTAAATCCAGACGGTTCAAAGAATTCATTGATGCGCTCAAGACTATTGGCTGCGGAGATGGAGTTAGGAAGAGAGAAAATCACAATACACTGAGGTTAAAATGTCTGAGAAAATCGTTAAAAAGAAAGAAGCAAAATACCCTGAAGGCGTAGAGAAGAAAGTCAATAACATGACTATGAAGGATTTAGAGGTAGCGGTTAAAATGCTTGCAATGAATTCAGGTCAAAATCAACTTATTCGCTCAATGGGATTTGACCCACTACAAGTACAAGACGTAGGCGACCTGGTTAAGAGACGTAAATAATGGCATTCAATGAAGAGAATCTATCAGTTATAGGCGGTGAGTCATCAAGTGGCCCGTCTATCTACGCTTATAATGCAGCAGGTGATGATGTATCGGTGGATATGTATTTTGACAGTAAATACGATACTTTCAGAGTAGATGATATTATCCATGTAAGTGATACAGATTCTTATGCAATCTTTAGGGTGACAGCATCCGGCTCAAAAGATACGGGCGTGGATGTTCAGGCGTATGTATCGAGTGCCACAGGAAGCGGTCAGGTTTATGTTGGTGGTGGTTCTGTAGGTAATACTAAATACTCGAGTGTAAACACATTCGCATCAGGCACATCTGTTATAGATGAGTCATACCTCGGCTCATATAATCGATTAGCAATGACTAACGACTTAACCATACAAATTAAAGACGCTGCGGCAAATTGGCAAACAGGCGATATTTTAGACTTTTGGTGTGTGTCACAAGCGGGTTATCCAGGTACAACCTATAGCCTCATATTTGAGGGTGAGAATTCAACAGCTGACTTTAATGAAGGCGGCAATACAGGCGCGGCTGACTTTGTAGCAACGCAAACCATCTCAAATTTAGTACGCCTAGTTTATGTAGGTAGTAATACATGGGATGTCTGGGAGCTTTACATCTAATGGCTAAGGGAGTTGGAAATGGCTCAGGACAGAGCCACGCAAACAAGCGCAGAGCAGAGCAACAAGAGGCTTTAAGAGAGCGTTTAAGCAAGGGTAAGCACTTAGAGCATATTATTGAAAAACTTGAAGAAATTAATAACTTAGACCCTAAAGATGAAGGCGCTGAATTTACTCTAAGGAAAACAGACATTTACATCAAGCATAAGATGTCATTAGTTAAGAAGTACATACCTGATTTAAGTAATTTAGCAGTACAAGCAAATGTAGAGAATAGAACAGTCTTAGTCGATTTAAGCGGGGGAGAGCTTGACGCAGGTAATACTGAAGTATAAAGCAGACGGTGAGGTATTAAGACAGTATGTAGCCGACCCTGCTGAAGTCTGTATGATAATGGGGCCGCTAGGCTCTGGTAAGACTCAAGCCTCATGCTATAAGCTACTTAACAAGATGATGAGACAAAAGCCTAACCGCGATGGTATCAGGCGTTCTCGATTCATAGCAGTAAGAAATACTTACTCAGACTTATCAAACACAACTATTAAAGATTGGCTAGAATTGTTTAGACCGCTAGGCGAGTTTAAGCAAGGCACGTCAACTCCACCCACACATCATATTGAATTCGATATTCAAACAGAAGAAAACGGCAAGGTCATAACCACTACAGTACAGAGTGAGCTTATATTCTTAGCTCTTGATAGACCAGGTGATGAAAGAAAGCTAAGGGGTACTCAGTTGACGGGCGCGTGGATGAATGAGGCAAAGGAAATACCTTATCGCATCTTCATGCAGTTGAAAGGCCGTCTAGGCCGTTATCCACCTAAGTCACAGGAAGGTTGTACATGGTCAGGCATTATAGGCGACTACAACGCACCGGATGAGGGGGAGTGGATTTATAAGCTAGCTGAAGAGACAGATGAAGAGGGCTATTCATTCCACAAACAGCCACCGGCCTGTTTCATTACAGATGAGTTAAAGCCTAATGGTCAGCACGTATGGGAAGTGAATCAGAAGGCTGAAAACATTAATAACCTGCCTGAGAATTACTATACAAATCTAGTCAAGGGTGCAACTGATGATTGGATTAAAGTAAACGTAGCTAATCAATACGGCTTTGTCAGCGATGGTAAGCCCGTACACCCACAATACAATGACAATATCCACTGTTTAAGCAAGCACAGAGAGCCAAGGCCAGAATTCCCTATAATGATAGGTTATGACTTCGGAAGGACACCCGCTGCTGCTTTAATGCAATTGGATGATAAGGGTAGGATTTATTGCTTTGACGAGTTCTGTACAGATGATTTTAGTGCTGTGGCATTTGGTCGAGAGTTTAAGCTATACCTAGATAGAGAGTATCCAGGCTTTACCTTTCAAGGTTCAGGCGACCCTGCAGGGTTAGGTAGAGGTCAAGCAACAGATGACACGCCTATTCTTATGCTAAGACATGAAGGTTTAACTTGTCAGCCTTGTGAGACTAACAATGTCGGTATTCGTAGGGCTTCACTAAGAAACCCAATGTTAAGGTTATGCATGGATGGTAGACCCGCCTTTGAGTTATCCCCTAACTGTAAGATGATTAGAAAGGGCTTAATGGGTGGCTTTAGGTATAGACAGCTATCAACCTCTAACGAGCGATACACTGAAGAGCCCGACAAGAATCAATACTCTCACCCTGTTGAGGCTTTAGAGTATGGTGCTGTTGCTTTAGGTGAGGGCAAGGCGGCTATTAAACCCGCTAATGCTATGACAGAGACTTACGTTATCAATACTAACTTCGATGTATTCGGATGATAGAGGGCAAAGAGAGTCACAGAGTCTATGCGGTATTCTGCGAGGGCAGACGCTTCTGGTGGCTTCCTTTGAGGAAAGGCTTTAGCCATTGCTATGTCGTAAAGGATTGTGGTGATACATGGGTTAAATGTCAGCCTTATATGGGGTTTACTGATGTAACCTTATGGCCTAAGTATATATGCCCTAACATCGAGGATTTGACAGGCTTTGACGGTGAGACAGTAGTACCGTATGACTTGCAAGTAAATTATGATAAAATACGCGGTAATATCTGCTTTTTTAATTGTGTAGAAGTTGTTAAGAGCTTTCTTGGTATTAAGTCTTTTTTCACCTTCACACCTTATCAACTATATAGGTTAATCAAATGAGTACAGGAAAGAGTGCAGCAAAACGAGACTCTAAGAGACAGCGCCAGCTTTTACAAGAGCAGCAGCGTGAAACACAGAAGGCTTTATCTGAAGAAAAAGATATAGAATCGAGACAGCGCAGAACGCTTAAGCTAAGTAAGGCAGGGCGTGGCTCTCTTATTACACAACAAGAAAACCTTAACTCACTGTTAGGCGCTTCTAGGGCTATGGAGGGCACAGGTGGCGGTGAAGGCGGTGCTTCTTTAGTAACGGGTGCAGGGTTTATTGACCCTACAAATGTAGGCGAGTATGTAGAACCTGGCAGAAAGGAAAGAGAAGAGCAGCAGAAGAAAGATGTTAAGCGTACCGCTCAAGGGGCGGGTAGACAGTTATCAGGTGTTATGGGGCGCTTCCGATGAAAACTATTGAAGGGTTAGGCTCAGTCAATGACTTAATGGCGCGTTATAACAATGCGAAAGGAAGAAAAGAACAGTGGCGCTCATTATATCAAGATGCTTTTAGATACGCCTCACCTCAAAGGGATACATTCACAGACTATTCACCTGGTCAGCATAAGAATAAGCACGTCTTTGATGATACCGCTGTAAGTGGTGTACAGACATTTGCCTCAAGACTTCAATCAGGTCTTACGCCTGTCGGTCAGCATTGGGTTAAGTTTGAAGCGGGTACGATGATTAAAGATGAGAATCAGCGTCAAGCAATCAATGAAAGGCTAGAGAATGAAGTTGAGGATGTATTCTTTGAGGAATTAGAAAAGAGTAACTTTGACGTACAAGCTACCGAGATGTACATGGACCTAGCTATAGGTACGGGTGGTATGACTGTTGATGAAGGCGATGGATTAGATGCGCCTTTATTAAATTTCTCAGCAATGCCATTACCTGACTTTTGTGTTGAGGTGGGGGCTTACGGGATTATTAATGGCTTCTGGCGTGGATGGAAGATGAATCCGCGAAACATAAAGGCTACATGGCCTAGAGCTGATATACCCCATGGCCTTCAAGTTATTATCGATGGAGCAAGTAAGAACACAAGCACAAAAGACGTGGAGATTGTTGACGGTACTATCTACAACACACAAGACAAGAAGTTTCACCAAGTCGTTATATGGGAGAAAGAGATAATCTTTACTCAGCAGTATAATATGCTACCCGCTGTATTCCCTAGATGGTCAGTGACAGCCGGTGAAGATTATGGTCGTGGCCCTGTTATTCAGGTACTACCGTCTATCCGCGTATTGAATAAAATGGCTGAGTTTGAATTAAGAAGTGCAGCTTTAGCAGTAGCGGGAATATGGACAGGGGTAAGTGATGGCTCATTTAATCCTTATACTGCCCAATTCGTACCAGGCTCTATCATTCCGGTATCAAGTAACTCAACACAAAACCCTACTCTAAGACCTTTAGACATCGGTGGAGCGCCACAGTTTGAGCAGTTAATCTATGAGCGCACAAAGAATACAGTAAACCAAGCGTTATTCGCTGACCCTTTAGGCTCATTAGATGACCCTGTAAGGACAGCAACAGAGAACATCCTACGGAATCAAGCTGACCTAAGACGTGCGGGTAGTGCGTTTAGTCGTCAATACCCTGAGTATATCTATCCGTTAGTACAAAGAGTTTTAGATATTCTTAAGAATCGTGGCCGCATCCCTGATATTACAGTTGATGGTAAAATGGTTCAGATGCGCTTTGTATCGCCTATAGCGAAGAGTTTAGAGTTAGAGCGAGCACAGAATACTTTAGCTTATATTCAGTCTCTACAAGGCATCTATGGCCCAGAGGGTGCAATGGCTATGGTTAACAGTGAAAGAATACCATCGCACTTAGGTGAAGCTTACGGGGTTGATAAAGACTTACTTAAATCACCTGACGAGATAAAGCAGATGGGTGAGCAAATGCAACAACAGATGCAACAACAGGAGCAGCCGATTGAATAATGTAGAGAGTGTTTTTGATGAATTGCTTGAGTCTTTAGATGGCAAGGAGACTTATGCGACTAAGTTTAAAGAGCAGGAGGATAAGATAAACGGCATGATACATCGTGTTTTCACAAGTGATGAAGGCAAGAAACTATTAGAGTATTGGGTTAATGAGTTTGTACTCGTGCCTAGTATTCAGCCACAGTTCACGCAATTTGAAGCGGGATTGACTGAGGGCGGGAAAAACTTTGTAAGACGTATTCTATTAGCAATACATAAAGCAGAGCACAGGGAAGATAAACCTTCCATATTTAAATTTCTTAGAGGATTAATAAAATGAGTGAAGAAAGTTTGATTGTAAGTGAAGAGCCTAGCGCACCTATTGACGCTGTAGAGCCTGTAGAGAGCGTAGAGGGCGAGCATCCCGAATGGTTTAAGGCTGATAAGTATAAGTCTATTGAAGACCAGGCTAAGGCTTACACCGACTTAGAAAAGAAGTTTGGTGGCTTTACTGGTGCGCCTGAAGAGTATGAATTCTCACTTAATGAGGGTTTAGAGTTTGAGGTTGCAGAAGACGACCCTTTACTTAATGACTTTAAAGGCATGGCTAAAGAGATGGGAATGTCTAATGAGGCATTTAATCGCGTGGCTAATATGTACATCGAGCAACTAGCGGCTAGTGAGATTGCACAAAAAGAGTTAGCTAGTGAGCACGTAGAAACTCAAATGAAGGCGTTAGGTGATAAAGCACAAGAGCGTGTACAGAATGTTGCACAATGGGCTAAGGCTCAATTAGGCAGTGAGGAATTGTTTAACAAGTTTGCAGCCGGTTTAACAGATGCCGGAATGGTTGAGGTATTTGAAACCTTAATCAATAAGACGGGTAACGCTGCACAAGCCACTTCCCATCAAGTACCTGCTGCCCCTGCAATGACAGAAGATGAAATTAAAGAAATGCAATTCGCTGTTGATGAATACGGCAATCGTAAAATGCAAAACCCTGAGTACGCTGCAAAAGTCCGCAAGGCATGGGAGCAGCTACGGGGTACTAAATCCACTCCACAAATAGTAGGTATGTAATGGCCTTTAACCCTAAAAACTTCCTTCCCGTAAGCGCACAGGCTAACTCTGATGCGCCCAGGGTTTTCAGTTACGATACAAGCGATACGATTGACACTGTTAGTGCGTCTGATTACTTTTTATCTAAGATTAACGAAATAGACTCAGGTGACTTAATCTATATAACCACCTTAGCGGGGGAGTATTTCGGGGTGTTTACTGTGGCAGGTGGTGTTGTAACCTCTAGGGTAGCGCCCATTGCTGAATCATCAGCTAATACTATTTCAACAGATAACTCAACCACTACGCCTTTAACAGCCGGTTCAACCTTTCCAGGTGAATGGGAGGATGTATCTGCTTATGATTGTATAGTGCTTGCTGTTGCTACAGACCAAGACGGTACATATAAAGTGCAATTCTCGCCTGATGGTGTGAATACTGATTCAACTTTAACAAGCTACTATCGCACAGCAAACATAAACGCGCCTAGACGTTATACGATTACAAGAAAGTATGCGCGGGTGGTCTTTGAGAATACATCAGCAAGTGACCAAACTTATCTACGCCTCCAGACTACATACGGGGATAAATCACCTCTTAACGCGCCTTTAGATGGTACGTTAGCGCAAAACTATGACGCTATGCCGACTAGACCAACTGATTACTTTACAGAGATTGCTTTAGGTCGTAGGCAGGGTGCTGAATTATGGAATAAATTTGGCTATAACTTAGATATTGACATAGGTGGATACGAAACAGTCTGGTCTCCTGGTGGCACGTTTAGCCGTATGACCTCTGCTGATACTTTAACGATTTATTCTAGTAGCGCGAATGACGATGACGGTGGCACAGGCGTTAACTCTGTTGTTATTTATGGGATAGATGAAAACCGAGAAGCACAAATCGAAGTGGTTACACTAAACGGTGGCACTACAAAAGGTGCGGGTGTGACAACAACTAATCAATGGCTAGGCGTTAATCGTGTGGCTTCTTTCTTAGCAGGGTCAGGGCAGACTAACGCGGGAACGATTACGGTAGATACAACAACGGGCGTTAGCATACAAGCAGAAATGCCAGCAGGACAAGGTGTTACACAGCAATGTATTTTTCATGTCCCTGCTGACACGCAATTCATAGCAGAGGGCTTATGGGTTAACTGTCGCAAACTAACAGGCGCTGGTGGCTCTCCAAGAGTGACAGCAAAGTTTCAGGTTTACTCAGCGGTTAATAATACGGTGCAAGAGGTTTTTAGGGTTGATATTGACACTGATGTTGAGAATATCGTGGACTTAGTGCCTAACGTAGCTTTTCCTGTTGGTGAGAAGTCCGTCTGTTGGGTAGAGGCTGAAACTGACAAAGATAATACTGTGGTTAATGCTAGGTTTAGCGGCTTCTTGATTAAAAACGTAGACGCTTAGTTGTTACTTTTTGTAATAATAGTGTATAATGGTAACATCTATCACCGGACACCCGTTTTACGGCCCATAAAAGATAGGATTTGCTGAACGTAGCAGACCCATTTTTTATGGACACTCCTGCGAAGTTTAAGCGACAACTTACTTTTTAAACTTTTTAGGAGACATTAAAATGTCTAAATATCTATCAGATGCGGCTATTACCGAATTTGACAGTGAAGTGAAACACGCTTATCAAGGCGCTCAAACTTTACGTCAAACTGTAACAGTACGCACAGGCGTTAAAGGTGAAGCGTACAAGTTCACCAAAATGGGCAAAGGTATTGCCAACCAAAAAGCATCTCAAGCAGATGTTACCCCTATGGACATTACTCACAGTCGTCAGACTGCGACAATGGAAAACTGGAATGCTCCAGAGTACACTGACATCTTCGACCAAGCTGAAGTTAACTTTGATGAGCGTAATGAATTAGCAAGTACCATTGCTATGGCATTAGGCCGCAGAGATGACCAGTTAATCATCGATGCTGCTGTAAACTCAGGCACTTCAAAAACTATCGCTGCTGGCGGTGCAGGTTTAACACTTGCTAAGGTAACAAGCGCGTCTAAGAAACTTAATGACGATGCAGTACCAGGCATGGATCGCACTTTCGTTCACTCTCCTGCTGCACTAGAAGACCTATTGAATGACACTACTGTAACAAGCCAAGATTACAACTCTGTACGCTTGTTGATGTCAGGTGAAATCAATACCTTCATGGGCTTTACATGGAAAATGATTGAAGACCGCGCTGCTGCTGAAGGTGGCTTGCCTATCTCTGGCTCAGACCGTACTTGTCTTGCTTATCACAAAGCAGCATTAGGTCTTGCGGTTAACCTTGATGCAAAAACTGAAGTTAACTATGTGCCTCAGAAAACATCTTGGTTATGTAATGGTATCTATAAAGCTGGCGCTGTAGCGCGTGATGCTGAAGGTATCGTAACTGTCGTAATTCAGGAGTAATTGACATGGCTTATTCATTAGCGGGATTTTACCCAGACCAACGTGGCGCAGGGCATCGCATTCACACTTACACAAGTGCTGACTTGCAAGCGACTGTTGCTGCTTCAGGTTATTTCGATTCATTGTCAGATGTACTAGCAGAAGGCGATAAAATCTCTTGTTTAAATACAACAGATAATGTCGTTTATGACTTGCTTGTATCTGATATTACTTCAGGTGTTGTAACTACTGTAGGCGTTTCTCAGGAGCTAACCGCTTCTGGTGCTGTCACAGCGGGTGCTAAGTCTGTAGAATTGAACCATGCCACTGTAGTTATTGCAGCTACTATCGCTGACTTCAAAGACCATCAAGGTTTGTTTGTTGTTAAGGATACATCTGCAAGCGGTACAGCGGCTCACACTTTAACTTTAACTTCTGGTACTTTTGACGGCACTAATAGTGTAGCTACACTGAATGCGCCTAATGAGTGTTTAGTTGTATGGGTTGATAGTGCGGGTAATGGTACTATTGTTGAAAACGTAGGCACTGTAGCCTTATCGTAAAACAGATAGCCCTGCTTCGGTGGGGCTTATCTTTCTATAGGTGATACATGGCTTTCACTGATGTCGAAATTGCCTCACAAGCTCTAAAGCTATTAGGCGACAATACAATAAGCGCATTTTCTGACCCTGGTAATGGGGCTGAAACTATGAGCGCGATTTATGACCAAACACTTGAGTGTTTATTAACAGAAAACTACTGGCGCTTTGCAATGAAGAAAGCGGCTTTAGTATTAAACGCATCTCCCACTCCTTTAAATCAGTATCAGTATAAGTACGACTTACCCGCTGACTTTCTATCTATGCAGACGGTAAGACCCACAGGTACATCATGGGAAATATTCGGGGATGAATTATATTCAAATCAAAGCGAGCTAGACATTGATTACATCTATAAACCTGATGAATCAGTGCTCCCACCTTACTTTGTAAAACTCTTTATCTATCGACTAGCTGCTGATGGTGCTATCGGTGTTACTGATAAAGATAGTTTAAATCAGATTTATGAACGGAAATACTTAGAGCAGTTAAATATAGCTAGGGCTGCTGACTCTATGAATAGACCGGCAAACCCTTTAATTAATAACCCTTTCCTCGATGCTCATTTATCAGGTAGTTATTAGTGAAAACATATCAGTTTCAAAACTCTTTGAATGCAGGTGTTTTATCGCCACAGCTTAACGCTCGGATTGATATAGGCCAGTATTATAAGGGCTTATCTCAAGGTGATAACATCTTAACTCAACCACAGGGCGGTGCGATTAAGCGCGGTGGTATGGAGTTAATTGATAAGATTACAGATGATGTAAACTACTCCACCCCATCTACTAGGCTTATTGCTTTTGGCGATTATCTTTTACTCTTCTATCAGTTTGATGCCGGTTCTGGTAATTCTGAGATTAGGGTAAGGGTTTACCTAGATGACACTTTACAGACTAATATCAACGGTTCGGGTAATGATTATTTTGATATTGCATGGACACAAGCCTTTGCAATAGACAACCAAGTTAATCAATTTAAGTATGCAATCTCTCAAGACGGGATTATACTTGTACATGAGGACTTCCAACCTGTACTGATAGCAACAACAGGCGCTACAACGTGGACAGCCACTAATATAACCTTTTCAGATATTCCGCTATTTGACTTTAACGATACCTCAAGCCCTACCCCTACAAGTGCTGTATGGGATTTAACCCTACCAGGTTCGACCTCAGGCGATACAATACGGGCTTCTGTTGACGGTATACAGTCAGAGGCTTTCCCCATTTCATCAGTAACGGGTGATACGGCTGCAAATATTCGCTTAGGCTTTCAGCAGGTTTTAAATAACTTCATTTCAGGTGATGTGTCTTGTGTATTCAAATCAGGCACAACTTATACAGTAACCTTTGCTAATGGTGCAGCTGATGCTTATGAGTCTGTAAACTTAGTACCCGATATAACCGCAGCCACTCCTGTATCAACAGCACCTAATAACACAACCACAGGGGTTGCTAGGAAAGAGCCTGTATGGAGTGCTACAAGGGGATGGCCGCGTACTGTATGCTTCCATGAGAATAGATTAGTTTTTGGCGGCTCAAAGTCAAGAACGCAAACAATCTGGTTAAGCCGTACAGGTGAATACTTTAGCTTTAAGAATTACCGCACCTTAGACAATGAGGCTATTACAATTACTTTAGATGTAGACCAAGCATCCCCTATCACTAATGTTTTTAGTGAAAGACACTTGAGCGTATTTACTGAGAAGGCAGAATATTACTGCCCTCAAGTACCGGTCACTCCCTCTAATATTGCAATGCCTGAGCAGTCAAGATTCGGCTCGCCTTTATACACAAACGTAACCTCTATAGATAATCAGGTCTGTTTCATTCAAAGTGCCCTTACATCTATTACAGTGCCACAAACAACGGCAAACGATAATAGAAAACGAGGCGGTGCTATTCGTAACTTTATCTTTGATAATAACAGCAAGTCTTATGCGTCATCGTCTTTGAGTGTTATGTCTGATGTTTTAATGAAAGACCCGCTAGAGATTAAAGCCTCTACAAGTCAGATAAGTGCTGATTCACTCTATATCTACGCGGTCATGCAAGATGGTTCTTTAGCTGTCTGTAATACATTACTGTCTGAGGGTGTTTTATCATGGGTTAAGTGGGTATCTGGTGAGGGCGTTAATGCCTTTAGCGAAGACTTTGCATGGTTTAAGAATGTTGAAGTGCTAGGTGAAGATGTATACTTTGTAATGAAACGCGGTGAGTCTGCTGCTGGCTCTGTAACTAACACAACGATTGAAAAGCTAAACATGAGGGCTTTGACCTCGAGTGGTAGTGTTGTATACCTTGATTGCTTTGAGACAGCTACACAAGCAAGCTCAACCACTGTCCCCGTCAATACATACCTTAATAACCAGTTTGTAACGGTTATAGATAATGTTTCAGGTGATGTGTATGAGAATCTACAAGTTAATTCTGGCGCTGTCACAACGCCTTCAGCGGTTACGAATTACAGTGTAGGGCTTCCATTCTCACCAACATTAAAAACAATGCCTTTAAATGTATCACTTCAAGACGGGCCACACGCGGGAGAGCCTAAGAGAGTTGTATCAGTTTCGTGTTATCTTTTAGATTCACAGAATGTAACCGTTAATGGTGAGGATTTAATCTGGCCCGTTGATGATAGTAGTCCAGTTACGGGAAGGTACGATGTTAGGTTAAGCGGGTGGAGTGTTGAGGCTTATGTTACAATAAGTCAGACAGGGCCATACCCGATGAATATTTTAGATATAGGCGTGGAGA
>Ga0070751_1001924_pt1 | contig 11936 bp, 8 predicted proteins | sample VirMetDEL_Aug_28_FD_78514 | JGI IMG/M metagenome (GOLD analysis project Ga0070751, IMG submission 78514) | Aqueous microbial communities from the Delaware River and Bay under freshwater to marine salinity gradient to study organic matter... | ecosystem: Environmental > Aquatic > Marine > Coastal ...
ATACCTTGACACTTCTGCAATCTGTTTCTCTGTATCACCAACACCTGCAGCTTGGTCCAATGCTAATTGAAATGAACCATCTGTAGGATTATCTAGTGCTTCAAACTTAGTAGAGTAATAAAGTTCTACTGATGTATTGCTAGGTAAAGCAAAAGTAGATATCTCTGCACCAACAAATTGTTTACTTTCTGCTGTAAAGAAATCTGCTGCAGACATAACAAGATAACCTTCAAGTTCGTATGTAGATGTTTCTAAGAATATATCTTGTCCTGCTACAGCTATAACAAACTTACCATTTGAATTGGTTATACCTGTAATAAGACCTGATGCTCCCATCTCTAAATCTCTAGCGAATCCTGCAGTAGGTAAGTAATATCTCCACAAGTAACTTTCACTACCGCTTTCTTTTATTCCACAATATACACTATCTCTTGTAACAAACATAAATTTAGGTGTTGTATCTACTCCTGATATAACCCATTCTTTTATTAACTGTCTATTAGCTAGTACATATAAATCATCTGCAACTGTTAAGTCTGCACGATAAAATCTACCTACATCTCTTGAAAATTCTTTTGTACCAAAAAATACAATACCTTCTGATGCAGCTATAGAGTGTACTTCTTCAAAAGGTATGCTTGTTTGTCCTTTGAGTGTAAAAGTTCCTGCTACATCTTTAAGTGAATATATATCTCCATTAGTAGAAGCTACTAAAACTACTGCACCTGCATCTACAACTTGTGATACATGGTGTGAATCCTCAAAAGTTATGATTGCATCTCCATCTGCTAAGTCAGAACCTGACCAAGTTTTATTAAATGGACTTACTGCCCATACTCTCTCTACTGAGCCATCATCTCCACTAAATACTAACTGTCCTTTTGCAAACCAAATACCATTTAAACCTCCTGATGAGGATTGTCCTGTTGATTCTTCTGACCAAGTAGATACACCATCAAACTTTATAAGCTCTGAGTTGCTTGTGCCATCTGCAGTTGTAGCAAATATCATATCTCCTACTGAAGCTATACCTGTAAAGTTGTAGTTTACAGTAAGACCTGTAGATACTGCCGACCAGTTAGCACCATTGTCTGTAGATTTATAAATAACAGTAGCGTCTGTAACATACAAGTCACCATTAGTTGTTTGTGCTATGTAGTTGTTACTAGCAGAAAAGTTTATACCTTTATCTGCTGTTGTAAATAACAAGTGTGTGTGATAAGAAGTTTCATCATCTCCATGAAATACATCTACACCTTTGCTATCCCAAAATCTTGTTGTGTCTTTAGGTGTACCATTAGCTCTATGTGCTGTGTCTAGTCCTTGTCCACCTGTAAAATTATTTCTTGAATAGATACGACCTAAGTTAGAAGTAAAGTCCTCTGCATTTTGCTTAACATTAACCTGACCTTCTTGTACATCTGATGATTGTATCTGCATCTCTCTACCAGGACCAATAGCAGAGCGTAATAGTATGTCATCTATTCTTACATCATATCCATACCTCTGTGGGTTAGAAGTATTTATTGTAGTAGCTACTCTAGGCATTAGTACACTATATTGTTAATCGTAACTGGTTCTGGATACCTAGCTCTTAAATCTTTTCTAGCTTGTTGTATTAAAGCTCTTTGATAACTCAATAAAGAGTTTCTTATTCTTGTTGCTGAATCAACTGGGAAATTTGATGTAGAAAGTTGGTCAGTTATATAATCAGTTGTTGCAGTAGGAATATCTCTACCACTAAGCATATGTGCGGCAACACCAGCCATAATAATAGGTTCGTATTCATCTTCTAATCCTACTGTTGCAAGTGTGTCTGTTTCTGCAGTAGGGTCAATAAATTTCTTTTTAAATGTTACAAATGCGACATGACCTGCTGCTATACCTGAAAATTGTAATGCGTGAACTACATCAGGACCTGTTGTATAAGTAATTGTTCTTTCTGTAGAAGCATCATCTGTATAAGTGAAAGGGTTAGGTAGGTCTATTAATTCAACAGCTACTCCTCTAAATACAACATTTGTTGTATCTGAGTTAGCAGAAAAGTCTGTGTATTGTGATATAGCTTTTATAGGTGCTACTAAATAGTTATTAGTTCCTGGAGCATCATATGTTCCTAACAAAGTATATCCATCACCAACAACAACTTCTACTGTTTCTGTAGCAAATAAAGTTGGGTATAAGTTTTTAATCTGGTCACATACAGCATCAAATACATTTTTACGTGGAAAAGGTGGAGCTATTTTAATTAAGTCTCCTGCTGTATGACTAGCTGCAGTAGTTCCTCTAGCTGCTCTAGTAACTGTAATTGTATTAGTTACAGCATTGAGGTCAGTACATATCATAAGTTCTTGACCTATTTCAATTATTGTACCTGTGTCTAAAGCATCTTCTTCTTCTACAGATAATAAGTCTCCGTTAAATACAATACTTGTTTCTGTTGTATTTACTCCTGTTGTTAGTGTTGTATAACTAACAATATCATCCATAGGTTCTAGATATTCTCTAAAGGTTCTATCTACTAGATTACCAATATTAGCCATTGGTTCTCCTAACTATGTCTAAAGTGTAATGTTAAACTTCTATCTGCTGCTTCGTTGCCATCAGATGTAACTCTGATATAGCCGTTACTAGCAAAAGCCCAACCACTAGGGTCAACTCTTACCATGTCGCCTGCTGTTACTACGTATGTAACTGCAGTACCATCTGTTTCTGTTACATCTACCCATGTGCTGTTATCCATTGAAAAGTCAAATGTAATATTAGAACCTGTCATGGCTGCAGGGAATTGTATACCACAAAGCAACATACCTTCAGTTTGTACTCCTAAAGAGTTGTTATTGTCTGCAGATATATCTATTAAAGCTGTTTTTGATTTAATCATATCTTCCTTACTATAGCAGAAGAAAAGGGTGGAGGTGGAGTTCCACCCTAATCTTCAATTTTAATTTATGATACTGCTTGAATTTTGCAGTGATATGAAGGAGGTCCGAACTCGAATCCCATCTCCATATAAATTGCTTTACCAATTCTAGCGTTTGCATCTTGGTCAATGTCACGTACGAACACAGTTCCATATCCTGGGATATTTGTGAATACTGGTTGTATGTAAGCTAAGTCTAAGATGAAAGCAGTGCCTGTTGGCATGATATCTGGGTCAATAACCATCAATCCGATTGAACCGAATGGTGTAATGACTGTATCAATATCAACACCAGCAACATTTCTATCCCTAGGAATGATTGCTCCTGCTATATCAACTGTACCTTTAACAAGCTCGTTGTTAAGGTCTAGTAATTGTTTTGGACTAACACATAGCACAGGGTTTGTCATTGGAGCATGGTTGTCATACATTCTCTTTAACGCACCTGATATAGTTGCGAAAGAGATGACTTGACTTGAACCAGTTCCGTCACCTGAAGTGTCGTTGTAGTAACAGTTACCACCTAATGGGTTAACTGCTGCAGAGTTGTCAGCGTTCTTGCCTATGGTAATCCATACGTCAAGACCGTACATTTCTCTTGTTCCTGACCCTGGTGTTACATTAGCACCATCAGAGAAAGAACCATTGAATGCAAACCACTCAACTTCTCTTGCTACTTTTTCCATTGCTTTTTCCATTTGGAAAGCAAATTCGTCTGCCACTGGGCTACCACCAAATAAAGCCAATTTGTCACCAGCAGTTGTTGTTCCGTCTCCGTCTGAAGAGTTCGCAATGTTTGCTGATAAATCAAATGGGTTTTGATTTTGGGTAGATGCCAAAGCGGTATAGGTCATTTGTACACCTTTATGAAAAATCTGAGTTACATATGTGTAAGCAGCTCTGTCTCTTCCAAGGTATTCTGTAGGTGCTGCACCTTCTTGTCCTTTAGTTGGTTCTGCTGAAATGGTTGCATTATCTTCTACTTGGACTTGCCAAAATGTAGAGCTTAATGTTTTACCACCATTCAAGCCTCCAACTGCTGAGAGTAAAGGTGTTCTTTGACCACCGACTTTGAACAATTCACCAGTGAAGTTATTAATATTTTGTGCATAAATCGTACTGTTTGTTAACGATATGTCTGCCATTTTTATCTTCTCCTATAAATTATTATCTGTCTTGTTGTTTAAGAGTCTCCATCATACGCAATTTTGCATTGATTGAGTCTCCTGGTTTAGTTTTGGAATCTCTAACAAAATTTAAAAATTCTTGACCCACATCTGTAGGTTCAGCATTTACGCCAAGTTTATTAAGTTGCTCAATACGTGATTGAGCTTCTACTACATTACTAGCTTGTTCTGGTGCTGATGTTGGTTCAGCATTAATAGCATCACCAAATTCGTTTTGTACAAAGTCTTTGATAGATGCTATATCCATCTCACCCTCATACAATTTACTTACAGCTTTACCAATACCTTTTTCAGGTTCTAGTCCTAATGACTGTAGAGCAGTACCCATAGCCTGAGCTTTGAATGCTTTGTTCTCAGCTTTGAGTTTTTTAAACTCATCCCTAAGTTGCTTTATATTATCATTAGAATCTTCAGCTTGTTCTGTAGCTTGGTCTAAATTGTTTATGTCTTCCATTTTATCTCCATCTTTTCTCTAGCATATAAATATCCCATAACATAATCGCTAGGTAATTAAAGGGATTTCGCAAGGATTTTAAAATACAGACAACACACCTTGGTAGTGCTATCGAAATGCAGCCCTATTTTTTAAGTGCCGATTCCTGCCAGGCACTACATTTATTATAGCAGATTTACGCTTCTGTCAAGCCAGTTACTGCACCTTGTTGAGTTTTCTTTGCACCTATCTGTACAGCACTTTCAGACTCTGCTTGTGCTGCTAATGTTGAAACTTGTTCTGCAAATTCTGTATCAGGTGCTGCACCCATCTCTGCAAACTCTAATGCTGAATATTCTGTCTTAGCTCTACCGAATCTTCTAGCTAATCTTGAAGCAGTCATAGCTCTAGCAGTTGCTGTTTCAAACTCACTAGCTGCTCTTTGAGCTGTTATTCCACCACTAACAAGTCTTTGTACTGCGTTATAATCTATATCTTCCCCAGTAACTCTTTCAAATGTTGCACTTATCTGTGATACGTTTAATCTTTTAGAAAGTATTTGTGCATTTACTTCAGGGTCTATAGCAATAGCAACTAAAGCTGATTCACTCATATCTACAGTCTCTCCTAATTCATCAGAGTAATACTGTGAGTATTGTCCAAGAACTTGTGCTTTCTGTTCTTCAGGTAGTGAGGTTATAGTATCTGATACTGCTTTAACTCTATTTCTTAATTCATCAGGACTAACATTGTTAGCTAATAATTTAGGAAATATTACATCTAAGTTTTCTTTTGCATATCCACCTAAGTTATATTCTTGTAAGTGAATAGCAACAGCTTCTTTATTTTGTAAGTACTGTGCTTCTGTCATTCTAAGACTTCCATCAGGTCTTTTTATACCTTCAAACATTTCGCTGTATTCTACTGTTGAACGCATATTTGCTAAAGCAAAATCTGCTTTACCTGTATCAATGAAACCTTGTGTGTAGGAATCTATTAGTTTCTCTCCACGTACAGGGTCTAACTTTGTGATGTATGGCAATAATACTTTGGCTTGTTCTCTGCTATAAGGAGATAAGTCTTCTTCTTTAATAGGAGTCGAAGCTGCAATTTCTCCACCACCTGAGCTTATACTAGATGGTGCAGTTAAAGTTCCACCTGCGTAACCTTCACGTCCTGGAATGTCTCCTGCAAGCAATCTTTCTAGCTCTGACCTTTTTTCTCCTGCTCTAGCTTCATCATTAGCTGTTGTACTAAATCTACCATCTTTTGTAAAAACTGTTACTTGTGCCATTATATGCTCCTAACTACTGCTCCACCTAGAGACTTGTTCATCTCACTTGCTAGGTTGTAAGCAAAGAATTTATTGTTACTGTTGTATGCTTTTTGTCTAAAGTTTTTACCAGCTTCTTGAAATCCAGTACCTAGTTCTTCTAAGAACTCTGTGCTAGTTTCATCAGGATTATCTCCGTATATAGATGCGTAAAGTTTTAGATATGGACCAACTATCTTTCCATAGTTAAGACCTTTACCTGCATACTTTTCAAAGTAAGGAGTATTGTCAAATACATTTTGTAGATATTCTTTTACAGATTCTTCACCTTCTGTTGCATACAAAGTAGCTATAGTTTTCTTTTCACTTTCAGAAAGTCCATTGTATGTTCCTACGCCAAGAATCTCTATACCTTTTGCTTGTGCTTTATTATTAAAGATGTAATCTGATAAATCTAATCCTGAACTATCAGCACTTAATTTATCTGCAACACTTGTAAACAAAGGACTTAAAGTATCTTCTGAACTAATTGCATAGCCATCTAGGTTCTCAACATAACCAATAAAGTTTTTTAGTAACCCTGCAGATATATCTCCCTGTACAGCTATATTCAATAACCCCTCATAAGTATCTGAATTATCAACTTTATATTTATTAGGATTCAAACCTAGACTAGCTAATGCACTGTCTAGTTGTCCTGCTCGTGTAACCCTCAAAGCTAATAACTTTTGATTTGGTCTGCCTGATATTGTATAACCTGATTTTCCTAAAGCGTTTAAATAATCTATCTTTTCTGTTGTGTATGGGGCTTTCAGTGCAATAAGTCTAGGGTCTGATTGGTCAATAGGTACACCACTTACCACAGAATCAAAGAGTAATGACATTCCTGGATACTCAACATTACCTTGTTCATCTACAACAGATTCAAAAAAGAATGGTGCTATATCTTCATACATAGCTATTCTATCTTCAAACTGTTGTCCAGGATTCCAACCATCTAATAAGTTATAAGAAGAAGATATCTGTTTAATATCTAAAATATCATCTCCAATTAGGTTTCCTGGTGCAGTAGTAACTGGTTGTGGACCAGTCCTGTTATCTCCACTAGGTGTGTCATTAAAACCATTAGGGTTGTATCTAGTACCTGCTCTATAAGCTAACCAACTTGTACCCTCTGCTTCATCTAAGTTTCCAGAGATATCCCATAACCAATAGTAAAAGTTACCATCATAATAAACTTGTTCTGGGGTAGGTTTTTGTGCATGACCTGTGTAGTTATTGTATGTAGGAGTATAAGACTCTTTTAATTCAGCTTCTAAACCAGCTTGTGTTTGTTCATCAAAAGGTATATTAGTTGTCGACATTTACTTCCTCACCAAAGTCATTTAATAAATTTCTAAACTTTATTCTAGCAATGTATCTTCCTTGTTTCTCTCTTAGAACTGATTCTCTTGCAGTAGGAGGTTCTGGTTCAGAAGGAATAACTTTACCATCTTTATCAAGAGGTCTACCTGTACCTGGCTCATAACCTGGTGTATATATTCTATCTACGTCTACAGCATCTGAAGGTATTTCTGGTTTGTCAGGAATATTAAAACCTTTAGAGAACTCAAAATATCCAGGTTCTTCATTAACAATAGACCAAGTTGACCATATGTCATAACCTCTTCTATTTTGCATAAGTATTACAGCAGCTTTAGCTGCAAGTTCTTTGTTTGTAGAAAGTAACTCAATCAACTTACCTTTATCTATATCTTTAAACTCTGACACATAAGGACTATTTATAAGAGTTACATCTCCAGATTCTGTTGTATCTACACCCCAAACAGGCATATAGATTTGTACTGGGGAATAAGATTCTTCTTCTCCTAATGCTTTACCCATACTTGGTCCATCAGGATTGACTTTATCACCTTTTCTCCACTCTGCTGCAGAGATAGCTATTATATTTCTTAGTGCTTGTATATCTTCGGAAGGGTCTTCTTTTAATTCCATACCAGATTCTTTAAGTTCCATTGCAGAATTAATTAATAATCCTGCCCACTCTTCCCAAGGTATCTGTTCTTGTTCCATAAATTATTTACTAAATGCTGCTATTACTGACGCTAAACCTTTTTTGTAAGCGTTTTCTTCTTGACCTGTATCTATTAAATCTTTAAACTGTGACCTAACATAATTTTGTAATTCATAATTAAATGCTTCAGTTATGTTATCTGTTGTCATTGGAGCATCTATCTCATATGTCTTTTCAGGTAAACCAAACTTCTTTCTTCTCAAAGCATCTTCTTGTGCCATACGTTTTTGATTTCTAAATTTACGTTGACCTTGTTCATAACTCTGTGTAAGTTCTCTTATCTTTCCTGAAGCCCATTCCTGTACTCCATAGTACAAAGTATCGTTAGGTGTTACACCTGCTATTCCTGTTACAGCAGTATCTATCTGTTGTTTTAAGTTTTCAGGACTAGGCATTGCAATAATACTTGGACCTGTGTTTATATTATCTACATCTGTAAAGTCTATATCATCTAATCCATCTAAATAAAAGTCTCTTATAAATCCTAGGAAAGCTGCATTGTTACCACCTGAAGCTAATGCTATCTCTTGTAAATCATTAGAGTCTATTCCAAATTGTGCTTTAGGATTCATATAACTAAAAGATGCTTTGACTGCGTCTTTAGTTGCCTGGTCATACTCACCAGAAACAAAAGAACCTGGTTGTAAAAACCCTGACTGTATTAAAGCTAATTGATAATCTATTACTCTGTCAGAAGGTAAGTTTTCTAAAAATGTTTCTTCTAGTCCTATGTTATATAAAGGAACTAAATTTTCATTGCCTGATGAAGCTCGTAAGTCTTCTACTGCATTTGCTGAGTCTATACCGTAGTAACCAACTTCATTACCGAAAAAGAATGCTTGTTCATAAGCATATTCTGCATTGTTAATTTCTCTACTTAAATCTTCTGCTGAATCTATTGACGCAAGGTTTTCTAATAACTTATCAGTATTACCTGTAGATTGATATTCTCCAAAGGCTTCAGCTCTTAAGTCTTCAATAGTTTTAGGTTTAATTTCACCTTGAACTCTACGCCTAGATGTCTCTGCTACTTGTTGAACTATGTTATTTGTGTAAGCAATAATAGATTCTTCTGCTGCTGATACAGGTGTTTCTTCTTGTCTTTCTGCGTCTATTTCATCAGGAGTTCTAGTATCTACAGAACTAACACCACGTTTAAAATCACTAATACTATTAGCTAAACCTTCTCCTAATGCAAATCCTATCTGTGCTTCTGGTGTAGTAGGGTAAGCATTTAGGGCTTCCATTCTTAATTCATCAGGTAAGTTAGATAAAAATTCATGTAATTTAAGACCAAGGTTGTAACCAAGCTGTGCTTCTGGTGCAGCTATTAACATTTGTACATCTGATTCTGAACTTCTACTTGCCCAAGCTATACCTAGTCTTTCAAAGAAACCTTTTTTTTCTGCCATTAATATCCCTCGCCTGATGTAAATACATCACTAAATTCTTCTTCTACTTCATATCTTAGTACGTCATCATAGACATAATAAAAATCTGGATACTGAGAAAATAACTGTTGAGCTAATTGTCTCAGACTATTCCTAAAATAAGAATACTCATCTCTTCTTAAAGTTGCACGTATTCCGTCTTTTTGTTTAATTATAGATAGAATCTTATTTCGTTCCTCTAAGTATACAGATAAACCTTGCATGGTTGGTAAATCTTTTAACAAAGTAGTATCACCGTTAGGTAATTGGATAGTTGCATTACCTTCATTTGCTAACATATATTCTAATTCACGCAACTTAGCATCTGAATCTATGCTCTTTGCAGCAGTTGATACCGTTCCATATCCTGGATATTCAAGTCTTAAAGCATTTCTTAGTTCAGTAAGTATCTGATATTTTCTTTCTCCACTTAAATTATTGTGAATACCTGAATCAAATAACAATCTTCTTTGGTATTCATAAGCTAATCTACCTTGCGATTGTCTTACTGCAGTTATATATTCTTCTTCTGACAAATCTACTCTATCTCTTTCAGCAAAAGAATCTGCCCAAGCTACAAAGTTAAACTCATCTAATGGGTTATCTGGGAATAAGAAGTATCCAACATCTGGATATGTGTCCATAAACTCTTTGTTATCCTCATAGAATCTAGTTCCTTCCTCTGTATAGCTTCTCTTCTTTATCTCTTTAGACTTAGAAACTAATAATGCAGTAGGGTCTAATCCAAACTGATTAACAAATTCTGTAGTAGCTTTTATCTGGTCTCCTCTGTACTTAGATAATATTCTATAATAAGCATCTGCAAGTACAGATATTCCATAGAAGTGATGTTTAGGGTCTTCATCTTTTGTTTTAGCAGGGTCTATATGTATAGCTCCACCTGGTGCAACTTCTACTTCGTAACGAATTACAGCACCTGTTGGAGCTGCAAACTGTATCAATGACCTGAGTAAAGTAAGAGTAGTAGCTGTATCTTCAGCTTTCTCCATAGCTTGTTTAGCTTTAGCAGGTGTGCTGTCATCATATAATCCAGTAGTAACAAACATTTTAATTACATCTTTGTAAGTATTTGCATATGTTCTATTAAGTTCTGCATTATTAGAACCAATAGATAATGCTTTCTTTAACCATGAAGGTACTAACGCATCCGCAAATGTGTAAGGATTTAATGGACTATCTTCTTCTCTTCCGTATGGGAAGAATACTTTATCTATTAAATCATTCTTAGGTAATATCTTAGATGCAGGTATTCCTACCAATGGTCCTAGACCTGGTGCAGGGTTACCAGCAATCATGTTCAATGAAGATACATAACCTTTAAGATTTACTTTTGCATCTGGTGCTTGTATAGTTTCTCCTGTAACTGGGTTAGTAACAGTTCTAGAATCTTTATTACCCTCAAACATATAGTTTGATAGCATCTCTGAACCAGGAAAGAAAAACATTTCCTCTCCAGTCATTTCATCTGTATGAAAGAATCCTTCGTCATCATCATCTAAACTTAATTTCCTACCACCTTCTATTCCACGAGATATCTTACGTGTCATTAGAAATTTCTTTTTGTTTAATAATCTTGACCAAGTACCCAATATTTCTATGTAAACTTCTGCGAATGGGAATGCAAGTCTTAACATATCTGATACAACGTGTCTTTTGTTTAAGTCATACAATAGACCTTTAGTTTCTGTCATTGCATATGCTTTAGCTACATTATCTAGTTCATCTAAACTATCTAAGTTCAATAGCTTACCTTCATCAGCAGTAACCTTGCCTGTCTTTTCTAGCTTCTTGATAAAAGAGTTATCTAACTTAGAAGCCTTAGCTTGTTTTTTTATTTGACTTCTTAATCCATCATCAAAATAAGCTATGTTTTCTTCTATGAATCTCCAGTAAAACTGTCTGAAAGCAGGGGAACGTGACAATCTATTTGTAGGTGCTGACATAACTATAGAAAATAATCTTTCAATAGCAGCATCATAAGAGTTAATTCTTTCTCCATCCATGTCATAAACAGACTTCTTCATAGTGTGATAAGGTTTGTAGATATTCTTTTTGTTATCTAATCTACCTAAGTATGCTTGATATTTCTTCTTGTCTGCAATAGTTCCATTTCTACCAAAAGTAACTTGCTCATCTCCTATTGTAAGATACACAGGTTTTCCACCTTGTTGTGCAACTCTATCTAACTCTGCACCTTTTGCAATATGTGATAACAGTTCACTGTCACCAGTTTCTATAAGTTCAAACTCAATCCTAGATTGTGCAGATTTTCTTGTTCTTGTTTGACCAATAACATCATCAAATAGTCTTCTAGTACCGTCAGGTAATATCTCGTATACTTTGTATGCACCACCAGTTTTATAGTGAACTCGTGCAAAAACAGATTCAATATAATCATCTGCCCATTGTCTGTCTTTTAATATTTTAAGTTTTTGATATTTACCAGCTTCATCAGAACCATAAGATAATGCAGTTCTCCAATCTGATAAGTCACCTTCCCAGAATCTATCTTTTACATCTTGTAATCCTGCTCTAAATGCTGGGTCATCAACACCACCTTTAACTGCTGCTAACGCTTGTGCTATAGGGTCATCA
>Ga0070751_1001933_pt1 | contig 11911 bp, 9 predicted proteins | sample VirMetDEL_Aug_28_FD_78514 | JGI IMG/M metagenome (GOLD analysis project Ga0070751, IMG submission 78514) | Aqueous microbial communities from the Delaware River and Bay under freshwater to marine salinity gradient to study organic matter... | ecosystem: Environmental > Aquatic > Marine > Coastal ...
AACTCTGTACATTGACCTCCCTCATGAAGGCCTCCCAACTCTGACCCTCAAGGTCAGCGTCTTTCAAGAACTGCTCCATCTCTGGTGAGTTCTCCAACCAACCAAAATCTCTCTTTGGTTGTTGCCTGTATAAGAATGCTGAATAAGTGTGTATTATTGACCTGCAATGATTGTCTTCAGCCGCGTGTGATAATCTTGTTAGGTATTCGCCCTCGCTCTCGTATTGATATCTCTTGAGGTACATGCCCCTCTTGAATTCAGCACCACCCAGATAACTCCTCTTCAGGAACTTCCAGTGGTTGATGTATGTGTCATAGTCCTGGTGCACTGGTAGGCTGATGCTGTTGCCTGATGTGTCTGTGAACGCGGTGCCCGTCAAACCGTAAATGTCTTGTGCCATTATCTAATAACTCCTGTTTTAACACTGAACCTCTGTGGTTCCGTGGTCTCGTATGCTGTCCTGATTGGGTAAAGAAATGAAATAAGATATCCTAAAGCATCATTCATATGGTCAAATCCCTGCGTCTTGTCTGGCAACACGGTCCCCTCTTTGTATGTGTGTTTGCTCACACTATTTAACAGATTCTTACACTTAGGATGAATGAATGTCTGTCGCTCGCCTGACGCTGAACACAACTTGGCGTTGACTGAATTCACACGATCCCTTATGGCCATGTGCCTTGGTGGGACCTTGCATATGAATCCCGCGTTCTGTAGTATTGATAGGTCCGTCCTGCCGCCCGCTGAGGTCTTCCTCTGCTTTGAAGCGGGGTCTGGATACACGAATATCTTCTTGCCTGGATACCTGCGATGTATCTCCTGGCACATCTCTTCCGTGTTTGAACTCCATATCTGTATCTCGTCCATCACGTATATCACGCCGTTTTTGATGTGTGCCACCACGGCCGCCATTGGGTCAAGGTTGAAGTCCATGCCAATGTGTATGATGTTGTTGTCCAGGGGTTCATCAAAGTGTTTGACGTTCTCGCTCATTGAGAAACCGTAGTAGATTATGCCTGAGTATGTCTCCCAGGTGGCCTGGTATTCCTGCCTGAACGTCTTGGCGTCAAGGTCCCTCTTGGCCTGTTCAATCTCGCCAGCATCAACGAATCCGCCATCAATGGTGGTGAACTGATAACTGCTCCATTCCTGCTCAGTGGGATCCTGCCCCCTCTGGTATAGGTCGTGGAACCAGTTCATGCCCTTGGGTGTGCCCTCAAACAGTGCCAGTCCGTTGGTGTCTGACAGTGTGGGCCTCAGCACCGTTGTCCATGCCTCCTCGTCAATGTCAGCACATTCATCCAGCACAAGGAAGTCAATACCAACTCCCCTCAGTGAGTCCTTGTTGTCAGCACCCCTGAGGCATATCCTTGAAGAGTTCTTTAGTTCTATTGTGAGTTCCGCCTCGTTGATCCGTTTGACCCAACGCAGGTCCTTCAGTATCTGTTTGATCTTTACCCATGCTATCTGCTTGGCCTGTCTGTATGACGGGGCCACGTACCAGCACACCTTGTCTGGGTTCCGTGCGTGATAACACAGTTCCCTGATGGCCAAAGTGGTCTTGCCAAATCTCCTGCCAGTGACCAACACCCTGAATCGTGCCTGGTCATCCGCTACCTTGCGTTGCGGTGTTGATAATTTCATATATGTGTAGTTATTGGGTGACTATTTGTCTTCCCATGGTAATGGTGCCGTTGATTCCTCATCAGTTGGTGAGTCCTGTTGGCCCAACCAGTTCTTGCCAAGGAACATCAGCATACGGGCGTCGCCCGCCAATGCCTTCTCAAACTGTGCCCGCCTCAGGCTCTTCTTACCTTCAGCCCTGCCCTTGTCTATGAGGTTCTTGAATCTCTTGTTCAGTGTTGTGACTGATGTGCCCACACAGTCCGCTATCTCATCGTAGGTGCAGTGCATTGAGGCCAGTTTGAAGATCAGGTCGTGATCCAGTTTGTATGATTTCTTCTGTGCGTCCATTATAGTGTCTTGTCTCCAACTATGATCCTGAAGTGTCTGACATCAGTGTCTCCAAGTGTGGTTGTTATCTTACAGGCCACATTGTATATGTTGCCATCAGTGCCACCAGTGAGCCTGATGTTGACAAGGTCTGATGTGACCAAAACATCCGTGGCGTTGTCTGTTGGGAATGTGACAGGGTCTGAATCTCCAGCGGGTGCTGTGATGGTCACCACTGGCGTGCCAGTGATTGAGTCACCTGAACTGAGATAATCCGTGAAGTCTAGACCATACTGGATGTTTGAATCCTTGTCCTTCTGGATGTACAGACCGTCGTTGTCCCTTTTGAATCCTGTTAAGTTTGCCATTACTGTGAACTCCTAATCCTTGGCGTGGTAAATCTGTTTGAAATAGGTGGTATTCTCAATTTGATTCTCCTTGTTTCCTGTGGCACTTGATATGCCCTGGTTTCCGCACCAACAATATTTACTCTATTTTCCTCCATTACCAATGTTTGTGTATTTTCCGTAGGAACCAATACCACACGATTTTCCTGTGCGACCTTGATGGTGTTGTAAGGATCCGCTGGGTAGAACAGCCTTCCAACCTGTAGTGTGCTGGCAAATGCCGCCATGGCGGCAAAACCAGCAGGTTTAAATGTTGGAGCAAGATCAAGTTCTGTAGCGGCAGAGATCACACTCTGGCCCGCTGGTTTGAAGCGTGGTTCAACCGCGAATGCAAAGGCTACATCAATGTCAGCAAATGTGTCTGTTATCGCATTCGCGGTTAGAACTGGTGTGAACGCACCTGTTATCGCAATAGGTGTGTCATTTAATGAGTATGATATGTTGGCAGTCAGTGATGGTGCGAATGAATCAGACATTTCCAATTCAATGTCTATAACTCCTGCCGCCGTGATATCTGTTGAGAACGATGCTGTGATATCTGCTTCTGCTGGTTCATTTAATCCTGGATTGCTGTCAAAACTAAAAGCACCTGTGTATTCTACCACATCTCCCAATTTGAATGATGGAGTAGTTGCTAAGGTGCCCAGCCAACCAAGTGTGAAACTTTCTTCCCACACATCATTTGGCCAGTTGTCCCAGGTAGATTCATTGCCAATCCAAGTGACAGTAGGCCAATCATCCCAGGCAGTGGTCTCAAGGAAATTCCAATTGTATTCACCTTCCTCTGAAACGAACCCATCATTAACGAAACCTGACTCAAAGTAGATGTTAAGGTTGAATGTGTTCCAACTGTAATCAGCGTTGATGTCATAGATCAGACCTGGTGCCAGGTTGGTTGAGGTGCTGACGGCTATGTCCTCTATGGCCGTGGGTTTGAATGTGGGTTGAATGGTCAGAGAATAAGATCCAACAAGATTCTCTTGCTCCATCAAAACAAAATTATTAGTTGTTGCTATAAGATTGGCCTGTGTACTTAATTCTTTGGCAGAATTAAAAATCACATTACTATCAAAATCTGTGGTTGCCAATACATTGACAGCATCAGGAAAGGCGAACTTTGTTACCTTGGCCGTGACATCCATAGTGCTGGTCGTTGTGAGATTGGCGGAACCAATGAATCTGAATCCACCCAGGGCATACAATGTGCTCTCTACGGTTTCTATGTCAAGGCTATCTCCGTCTAGTCCATCAATTATGATTGTGTCTGCCTCCCATTGGTACAACAGACTGCCCGCTGATCCCGTGTTGGCCAATAACTGTGCCGTGGTCAGATCAAGCGTTACGTCGTGTAGTCCATTGCTGTTGCTGTTGCTGGTGTTGATCTGTGCTGACAGGTAACTGTCAGTGGTGTTTATGGGTTGCTGGTCAGCCGTCCTGGTGGTTACCGCACTGCCCGTCTGATAGATGTCAGTGAGATTATAACTTGGATCAGTGAAATAGGAATAACTCTGGTTGCCAAAACTGCTTTGGTAGGTGATGTTGAAATTGGTGCCCAGTCCGCCTGAATTTATGCTGAGGTCAGCATAGGGCCTGGCCTTGTATCTCACGATACAACGATCCGCAGGAATGTTGTAGACGGAATCCGCCTTGCGGAAATCACGTGAGAATCTGAAAGTTATAGTCTTGGAATTGGGTGCTGAGTTGGTTAGATTGACCCTATACCTACCAGACACCTGGGTCCAGGATCTGCCTGATCCAGACTGTTCTACTACGGACGCTGATATGTTAGGATCAGTCGCTGACTCTTCAACTATTCGTATTACGGTCTGACGAGTCATTGAGGACTCCTAATTACGCAAGACTGATTGCTAAATTGCCGTTTGATATGGTGAATTGGTCTCCACTTGACACAGTCTTACTGGTTGATAATAGCCCATAGTAAAGACACTCTGTTGATGCTCCTGAACTATCGTCCATTATTGCTATGTGGGTCACAACATTGCCTGTTGAGCCTGCCGTGTCATAGTCTGCTGAGGCTGGATCAAATGAAACCGTGGCATTGTTTTTGATAGTGCCTGTTGTGTATCCACCTGCTGTGCCTGCCGCTCCAAATGAAACTGCCTGACGAGCATATCCTCCGTTGTTGATCTCATAGTAGCCCCAGTTGCCTGTGCCAGATGTTGATGAGGTTCCTGTTTCCAGTGCATTGGTCAATGCTGTGTTATCGCCGCCACTGGCGAACAAGGCCACATACACAGTTGAAGGTGCCGTGTAAGCACCTGCCGTGCCCCTAAGGGTGTGGTCCAGTAATTTGTCTTCTAAGTAGTTTGATGCCGCTGACATAATAGTTGTCTCCTTTGTAAATTTACAGTTTTATTTATTTGCTAATCCACGGCATAATCATACAAGAAACCTTCTGAAACGAAATTGAAGTGGAACAGTGTGACCGTGTTCTCGTCCGTGGTGAATTGTGATGTTGGAACTGAGAACGATGAGCCCGTGTATCTCTCCGTGTTGCTGATCCTGAGTTCATCGTAATAACTGTTGAGATTACTGCCAATGATGTCTCCGCCTATGCCGCCAATGAAGAACCTCTTGGTGCCTGTTGTGGAGAAACTGGCACCCGTGACATAGCGGGTTCCATCCACATATCCATCAAAGGTGTTGTTGCCACGACACACCAACGCCAGATGGCTCCAGGTGCCCTGTGATAGGCTTGTGGCAGATTGTGCGTAATTGTTGGCAGTGTAGAAATTAATTCCCAAGCCACTTGTCAGTTTGATCCTGTTGTTGGCATTGGTGGTGGTGGCGAATCTGAAAAGTTCTCGCTCGTAATTTAAATTTGCCTGCCAGTTTATATTGACCCAAAATTCAAGGGTGAATGCCTGTGATCCCTTGAATTCAAAACCCCCACTGGGTGAGTTGATGTCAATCTGTAGCCAGCGGTTTGATACCTTACACTGTAATGAAGCACCGCCAAACTTGTTGGTCTGGCCAGAACTCTCCATATTGTTGTTGGTGACCGTGGCACCTTGTGTGATCAGGCCATCAAATGCGGCAGATGTGGTTAAGATGTTTCCCTTGAATCCCAGTGGCATTATGTGGTGAAGTCCTGTGCTATGTTGCCCAAATAGTTGGTGCCATCATAGAACACGGATATCACATCAATGTCGCCCGCACCTGTTGAGAGTGTTGGTGCGCCACCTGGGAACTTGACGGAACTGAATGTGCCAGTCCTCGTGCCCGTGCCATCCTGTGTGATGATGATCATTATTGATTGTCCTGCAACCATGTTTGATATGGTGAACGTGGCGTTGGTGGCCAGCGTGACCGTGTGTACTGGTGCCGTGCTGGCATCAACACTGATTGACGCTGAACTGGTCAAGGAGTTGATGTCCTCCTTGTAGCCCACATTGAATCTCACTATGTCATCAAGGTCTATGGTGTCACCTGATGATTGTATGGTTGAATTTGTGATTGTGAGATCACCGTTGCCGTCGTCAGTGATGTAGCCTGCGTCATTGGTGAATGAACTGACTGTTGTTGGAGCACCTGTCAGTGAAGCGTATGCGAAGTCCTGTGCGGTGCCCGTTATGGTCAGGGTGTCGCCTGAAACCGCTGTGGTTATGCCTGTGGCACCCGCTATCTTGAATGTCTCGCCTGGATTGACCGCCGTGCCCGTTGAGTCGTCGCCCACGAATGTGGTGGCTGACACCGCTGATCCAGTGGCGTCCGTGTCCAGTTCAAATCTTGCGTTTGATGTGTTGTACTTGAGGATCTGTCCGTTGGTGGGACCATCTATGTTGAACATGTCAATGATGGCATTGACGTTGTCCACATTCTGTTTGATGTCCGCCCGTGCTAAACGAGGTGAATCCGTTCCCGCGTCAAGATTGGCTGTTGATGCTTTTGTTCCTGAAGGCCAAGTAGCCATGGTGTGTCTCCTTTTTCTTTATTTAATTAGATCGCGTCAGTCTTTATGATCCTGTAGTAGTTGCCGCAGGTCAACACCGCGACACCATTTCCCAATTTGCTTAATGCCATCCTGCCCGCATTAGGCACGGTGCCCAAATTGATTGAATCCGCCACCCTGGTTATCACAGGCATATCAGAGGTCTGCTCCTGGATCTCAAATATGCTCACATATGCTGTTGTTCCCTGCCTCCAGGCCACACCAAAGTAATTGCTGTGTAGGTCGCCTAGGCAGATGTCCTCTGGGTCAAAACTGGTGTTGGTGCTGTCACTTGAATTGACTGTGCTCAAGATCTTGGCGTTGGTGCTGTGTGTGTCGTCTGTGGTGACTTCATCAAAATAAAACATATCCGCCACACCGCCGTTGTCGTGGCTGGTTGGATAAAATTGAGAACTTGCTGTCTCTGTGGTGTCTGTCATTGCGGTCACATAGATGTTGCCGCCCAGTGATCCTGACTCATCGTTATACACCTGTATCATTGACTTGCCCTTGACCATGCTGGCCACATTGTCTGTGTTCACATTGTTGATTGACCTGCCAGTGGTTTTGAAATATCTAACATCTGAATCTGACCTGTAGGACGATTCTTGATGTAAACCATAACCAAACCCATCACCGCCATATCCGCCTGAACCATTGTACATATAGTGATCCGCCAGGACCATCTTGAAGATATTTTCCGTCTCTGTGGAACTATCTTCCCATAATTTCATTGACAGGAACAATCGTTCCGTCTGCCTGCCAGCGAACATTAGATCATTGTCGTTAGATGGACGGTCAAGATCTGACTCATAGTGATTACGCATCCAATGTAGATGTATGGATGCATTATCCCAATCGTTGGAACCATTGTTATTCCAGATATCACCCATTGAGTTGACTCCACCTGCTCCCGTCTGCTGATAGGCTGGTGATTGTGACGGGGTGGTCAAGAGTTCCTTGATGCCATCACGGCCTGATGATGCGGATCCCTGGTTGGTGTAGTTGCCCTTCAGCCAGACCGCGTGTGATTTACCAAAATCCAGTCCGCTTCTTCTATACAGCCAAATCATCATATCTGCCCTTGAATGCCAGAAGTCCTCTGTGTAGTCGTAAGGTGGTCCCCCTGGTGAACCTGACATCGTCGTGGTTGATGCAAGGATACAGTCCCAACCTGAATTGGGCAATTCCGTAGCATAGCCAGATACCTTGCCTGAATCCGTCAATTGTTGATCAAACACCACTATTGAGCCTGAATCCACGTTGCTGGTCAGCACCATCTCTGAGCCATTGGTCACCATCTGCACCCGATTGGCGCCAAGGTTGTGGAATGATCCCAGTGTGAATTGTCCTGATGTGGCGTCGTCCGTGTCTGGCACGAACTTGGCCACACTCTGTGTGCCGTTGTTGTCTATGCCCAAGAAGAAACCGCCTGAACTGGCCAACGCGGTGTTCTTGAATCCCTTTATGGTCTGGTATGTGGTGCCCAGTGCTGTTGATGTGTCATCCACCCATTGTTGCCAGGCCGTGTCATTGGTTCCATCGTAGGTGCTCCAGTCCGTGGTCCTGCCCGTGCCGCCACCTGAACTGCCTGCTATGAAAACTGCCCTGCCTACTCCTGGGAAAGCCATCCTGCCTCCTTAACTGAATGCTGGACCCAATGTCCAGTAGAATGTGTTTGATGAACCATCGTATCTTGAGAATATGTAGCACACCTGTATGTCATTGGCACTACTTACTGAACTTGAATTTGATCCATTGGCGAATTTGAATGTCTCGCCTGACGCGGCGGTGAAGGTCATGGTCCTTGATCCCGTGCCGTCCTGGACCAGATACAGAGTGACACCCACTGACTGGTTTGAATCAGTTGGGAAGTTGCTCATCGTGAATCCCGTGATGTTTGAAGTCAGGGTCACGGTCTGTAGGTTTCCGTTGGCCCAGTCTATGGTGTATGTGCTTCCTGAACTGTGTGTTGCGTTGTATGACCACTCGTTAAACTTCTCTAACGCACCTGGTCTGGTCTTCATCTTGTCATCAGATGTGTTCAGCAGGTATGGTGTGTTGCTGGCCGCATTGCCCCCACCTGCATAGTTGAATGCTGTGTAGTTTGTGGTGGTCTGCGTGCCTGGACCGTATTGGCTGTGGCCCACTGAAACACCGTATTGGTTGGTCAATGAAGTGGTGGTTGAGGCATTGTTAGTCACAACACCAGTGCTGACCCTTAAACCATAGGCCGTTGTGGCCGTGATGCTACCATCAAAGTTTGCTGTGCCGTCATTGCCCACCACACTATAAATGTTTTTTCCACCGTGGTTGCCCAACACCGCGGTATTGACCGTGTCGCTGTTGATGGAGTAGATGGCATCCTGTATCTGTGGCCCACGAGATCCACCCGTGGCAGTGAGTTCTGAACCATTGAGATCCAGGGTGACCATATTAAGTTTCCTGAACCTGGCACTGCCTGATCCAGAATCCGTGCCGTCCGTCTTGAAGAATGTTGAATCATACTTGTATTGCCTGGTGCCTGGTGTTATGCCAGTGATCACATCGTGGATGTGTGTGGCCCCAGCCACCCTGTAGTCTGATGTGGTCCAAGGCTCCAGTTCGCCCGCGTTGAGGTCTACCCCGTTGGGCTGTAGCAGGATCTTGCCAGTGCCTGATGATTCTATCTCAAAGTCCGCGTTTGATGAGCCCGTGCTCATCTTGTTGCCCGTGAATACTATGTCTCCCGTTGATGCCGCCCCACCTGACACGGTAGTGAATGTGAGATTACCTGCTCCGTCTGTGGTCAATACCTGACCATTAGACCCGTCAGTGGTTGGGAAATTGAATCCATCTATCACGACCTTGCCAGTGCCACCTGGTTGTAGTGTTAAGTCCGCGTTTGAAGGTGCGGAGATGGTTGATCCCGTGAATGTGATGTCACCCGTTGATGCTGATCCACCTGAAACCGTGGTGAATGTGAAGTTGCCCGCACCATCCGTTGTAAGCACCTGACCATTGGAACCGTCAGTGATTGACAGGTCCGTCAGTGCTGATGGTATGGTTGGTGTGCCTGACAATGATGAGTAGGCACCGTCAAAGGCGTCAATGATACCATAGCCCGCTATGGTGGTTGGCTTGCCAGTGACATCAGCGAATGCCACTGAAGTCAGATAACCAGCACCATTGGTAAGTTGGTTGTTGTTGGTTGGTATCGTTGGCTTGTTGGTCAGGTCAGTGTATGAACCTGAGAATGTTGAATAACCAGAGTCGTTGGTCCATTGGCTGATGTTTCCTGACTTGTTGGTCAGTGTGTCAGTTGAACTCGCAGTCATGTACGAACCAAGATCCGTTATCTGTGATTCAGTGATGCTCAACGCGGCTTCATGTTGTGTGACATCGCCTTCAGTGACTGAATAGTCAGTGATGTAGCCAGCACCATTGGTCAATTGGTTGTTGTTGGTTGGTATCGTTGGTGTGCCTGTCAGATCTGAATACGCCCCAGTGGAGGCAACCGTGGCCAGACCCAAATTTGTCTTGGCATTTGATTTCTGTGTTGAAGTCAGTCCCTGTGCCGCTGTATCCACTCTCAATCTATTGCCTAAAGCCGTAGATGTAGTGGTTGCGAAGTTGGCATCGTCTCCCAGAGCCGCCGCCAGTTCATTCAAGGTGTTCAATGTCTCTGGTGCTGAATCAACCGTGTTGGCTATCTGTGTATTCACATACGATTCTGAAGCCAGACCAGTCAATGAAGAAGCGGTTATGTAGCCTGCCCCATTGGTCAGTTCGTTGTTGTTCGTAGGTATGGTTGGTTTATTGGTCAGGTCTGTGTAAGAACCTGAAAAATGACTTAGATCGCTTATCTGTGATTCAGTTATGCTCAATGCTGACTGGTGTTGAGTGACATCTGATTGTGAAACAGAGGTCTTGTAGCCGCTGTCATTGGTGAATTGTGAAATATTTCCTGACTTGTTCGTTAAAGTATCAGTAGAACTTGCTGTGATATAACCAGCACCGTTGGTCAATTCCGTATTATTGGTTGGGATCGTTGGTTTGTTCGTTAGATCAGTGTATGAACCACTGAAATGTGCGAGATCTGAGATCTGTGATTCAGTGATTGACAGTGCCGCTTGGTGTTGTGTGACGTCTGACTCACTGACCGCCGTCTTGTATCCAGCGTCATTGGTGAATTGTGAAACATTACCTGACTTGTTGGTCAATGTGTCCGTTGAACTTGCTGTGATGTAGCCAGCACCGTTGGTCAATTCAGTGTTGTTGGTTGGTATTGTTGGTTTGTTGGTCAGATCCGTGTAAGATCCTGAAAAGTGCGAAAGATCTGATATTTGTGATTCTGTTATGCTCAATGCTGATTGGTGTTGAGTCACATCACCTTCAGTCACGGTGTAGTCAGTGATGTAGCCCGCCCCATTTGTTAATTCATTGTTGTTTGTAGGTATGGTTGGCAGTCCAGACAGATCCCCATATGCCCCAGTGGATGCCACGGTGCTCAATCCAAGGTTTGTCTTGGCGTTGGTCTTCTGTGTGGCTGTCAATCCCTGTGCGTTGGTATCTACCCGTAATCTGTTGCCCAGTGCGGTTGAAGTCGTTGTGGCGAAATTTGCATCATCGCCTAGTGCGGCTGATAGTTCATTGAGTGTGTTCAGGGCCTCTGGTGCTGAATCAACTATGCCAGCCACCTCCTGATCAACATATGAAGTGGTGGCGTATCCCGCCCCGTTGGTCAATTCATTATTGTTGGTTGGTATGGTTGGTTTGTTGGTCAGGTCAGTGTATGAACCACTGAAATGTGCGAGATCTGATATCTGTGATTCAGTTATTGACAGGGCTGACTGATGCTGTGTGACATCCGCCTCGCTCACTGAGGTCTTGTAGCCGCTGTCGTTGGTGAATTGTGAAATATTTCCTGATTTATTTGTTAAAGTGTCTGTAGATGAAGCCGTTATGTATCCTGCCCCATTCGTTAATTCTGTGTTGTTGGTTGGTATCGTTGGTTTGCCTGTTAGGTCAGCATAGGCACCTGAGAAATGACTTAGATCACTGATCTGTGATTCAGTTATGCTCAATGCCGCTTGGTGTTGTGTGACATCTGACTCTGATACTGCTGTCTTGTAGTTCTGTAGATCTGATATCTGTGATTCCGTGATTGATAGTGCCGCTTGGTGTTGTGTCACATCTGATTCTGACACAGATGTCAGATAACTTGAGAGATCTGGACCTGTGAGTGTAAGTGTGTCACCTGAAACCACCGCGGTGATGTTCTGTGTGCCCGCTATCTTGAATGTCTCGTTCTGTTTTACTAATGTGCCCGTTGAGTCATCGCCAACGAATGTGATGCCCGCCGTGTCGCCGTCTGAAGCATAGCCTAAACTGTTCCAGGCCAGTGATCCCGTACCTATCTTGAATTTGTTTGTGTCTGATTCCCACCCAAACTCACCTGCGGCCAGTGTTGGGTTGTTTGATGTCCAGTTGGATGCTGTGTCTCTTCTTAATTGTATCTGTGTAGCCATTATGCTGATGTTCCTCCGTTGATAGCACTGGTTCCACCATACGATGAATTGGCCGTGCCGCCGTCAATATTTATTGCGATGTTGATCGT
>Ga0070751_1001939_pt1 | contig 11900 bp, 13 predicted proteins | sample VirMetDEL_Aug_28_FD_78514 | JGI IMG/M metagenome (GOLD analysis project Ga0070751, IMG submission 78514) | Aqueous microbial communities from the Delaware River and Bay under freshwater to marine salinity gradient to study organic matter... | ecosystem: Environmental > Aquatic > Marine > Coastal...
CCAGAAGATTTAGAAGTAGCAGCCTGTGCCTTGTCTTTTTTATCAAGCATAGCACCAGTAAGGGCAACCCCTCCTAATCCAACAGCGGCAGCTAAAGGACCTTTTTTAATTTTAGAAGCAGGAGTTACTGGTGGAGTTATTTTACTACGAGTAGGTGTTTTTTTAGTAGAAGGTTTAGAAACAAAAGCAGCTCTAGTGGGACCAGCTTTACGTGAACCTGCACCCGCAATAGGAGTAAAAGGTTTCATAGGAATTTTTTTTCTACCTACTGTCCTAGTTGTTTTTGGTTTAGCTTGTACATCAATACGTTGTGCTTTGATAGGTGGTGTAGTTTTTTTAACAGTTGCACGACCCTTACCTGTAGTAGGAACACCTTCACCAATCTTACGACCCGGCTTACGTGAACCCGCACCTGTAATAGGTTCAAACTTACGCTCACCCTTTAAAGCACGGCGACTTGCTCTAACAGAAGGTGTCTGTGCCTTAACACCTTTTTTAGAAAGCTGTTTTAAAATTTCAGTTACCCTTTTAAAACCTATTTCTTTTAATGCCATTGTCTTAACCTTTCTTTGTCATAGCTTTGCCATAACCACGTAATGCTGCACCGCAGCCTACACGCTTACCAGATTTCATCATCTGTTGCTTTGGCATTACCATGTCCATTTGCTTTTCAAGGATAGACTTTGGTTTCTTTTGGGGTGCAGGTTTTTTATAAGGCATATTAGTAGTGCCTACTTTTTTACCTTCTTTACGGCGAACACCTGTCTTGGGGTCACGCTTAGTAAGGCCAAGCATATCTGCAATCTCTGATTTAGATAGGCCAAGTTCCTTTACCATTTTATCAAAATCTGTTTTACCGCCCTTTACGGTTTTACCAGATGCCATTTTCTTTTTGTACATTGTACTTCTTCCTTTCGTACTCTTAGGACTCCCGCCCTTTTTCATTGTTAGTTTAATTCCAAGGTCTGCTAAGTCTATTAATTCTACCATAGCTGCAGGACTATATTTCATACCAGTACCTATTTTTTTAAGCGTATCTTTTACTTTTTTTGTATCATATGTTTTAGTTTTATATGTCTTACCAGCCATTACTTCATAGCCTTTCCATAGCCACGAAGGGCTGCACCACATCCACGCACACGTCCACCCTTTTTATATTTACGTCCTTGTCCACTTGGCTTTGACATACCGGGACGTTTTTTCTGTGCTTCTTTAAGTTTGCTTAGAGAAGAAGGATAGCCCTGACGTGCAAGTTTACGTGCAGTAGAAGCAATGTTCTGCTGCTTTGGTAATTTAGGAATACCTTCTCCTTGACCAAGAACATCAGAGATTTGTTTGCTTGTCATCTTAGGTGTAATATTCTTTTGAATAAAATCCATTCTTTCGCCCGGAGACATTTCTTTAAACGCTTCACGCAAGTCTTTACGTGTAGCAAACTCTGTTCCTGCATCTTTAGAAACTAATGGAGCATCCGCACCTTCATACATATATTTTTTAGGATTTTTAATAACTGTATCAACATCACCTTTTTCAACTAAACGTCTACCTTCGGCAGTAAGAGTTTGTTTGCGAGTACCTGTTGCAGTGCTACCCCTACCTTCTGCACGTGCTTCACGAATTACACGAGCCATTAATGAACGGCGTTCTTTCTTTTCTTCTGGAGAAAGATTGGAAATATCCTGCTTACCTTTTTCACGCTTTAGTTTTTGACCAAGAGTAAGTTTAGGTTTAGCTGCTTCTGTTTTAAGAAGTTTCTGACCGCGATGCTGTGGACCACGTTTAGCACTTAACTTAGCGCGAGAAGCTTTTGCTGCTTCATTCTTAGCTGTTCGTTGTGCTGCAGACTTACGTCCACGCTTACGACCTTTATAAGTCTTAGCTTTAGGTGCTGCTTTTTTAGCGGCTCCTGTTAAAAGTTCAACACCTGCCTCAATAATTTTTTTCTTCATTAGTTGCTCCCTAATACAACTGGATTGTCTGCACCCGCTGGTGAAGCTGGTGTTTCCATGTCATCTCTTCTTGTTCTGCGTGAACGGTTTTGAAGTTCTACAATTGATTGTCCATATCTTTGTTCAAATAATTGTACAGTATTATAGTCTTTCATAAACACTAATGCCTCTACCATACAAGCATTAAATAATGCATCATAGCAAAAGTCACTAAAGTAATTTGTATTTGTTGCTGATGAAAGTGTTGTTGGACGTGAAACATAAGCTATTTCTCCATCATATGTAGATACAGGAGTAGGACCAATAAGTACAGTTGTATTATCTCTACGTCCATAATAAACAGGCACACTTGTACTTGCACTAACAGGCCAATAATCTCTAATATATTCATCTGTTCTTTGTAACAAATGAATACGAGTGCTTGTTGCCGAAGTAGTTATATTAAAGTTTTTTACAATACGTGTACCAACTGGAAGTGTTACAATATTATTACCTGCGCTTACTGCAACAGAAGTATATGTAACTAGACCATAATCATCTAAGTCACGTGTCAATCTTTCTTCAGCACGATTTACAATCTTTGGCATATACGCCAAAAATTCTGTGCCATCATTCTCTGTAGCACCAATAATATCTTGTACTAAGAAAGTGTAATTAGCCATAATAGATTGCTACCGTTGCTGCTGAAGTTGGCGCAGAAACTTTTACAGTACCTACTACACGAACACCATAGTCAGGAATCATAATATCTCCTGCATCATTTGCAGTTGTTCCTACAAACTTAATGTTATTACCACGTGTATTATTATACTCATCTATTTCGCTGCCTGTAATAACAAACGTACCTACACCTGAATAAGTGATGCCTTTAATACGTGTGTCTGCAACTGTAGTATTTGTTGTTGTATCCAGTATAGCACCGCTACCTGTTACGAAACCTTGTCGAATGTTACTAGCCATCTTAACTCCATATGTTTGTTGATTAGTTAGTTATAAGTTTTGACTATTACTATTATACATAAAAAAAGAGGAATACGAAATAGTATCCCTCTTCTTTTTTTAAGTTTTTGTAGATAGTGCTAATTAAGCACCATCGGCTCCAAAGAAGCTACGCCAGTCTGACCAGCCAAATGAGTAACGCTCACGTGCTTTAAAGCGGAGGTTACCAGTGTCAAAGTCAGGTTCCATCTTTGTTTGAAGAGGCGCACGTACAAACATCTTCGCACCGTTTGGACAATCGGTTTTTAGGAACCAAGCGTCAGTATCTGTAAAGCGGCGGTTTACGTAGAAACCACCCGGTACAAGACCCTGATTACGGATTGAGTTAATGTTGTTCTGGTTGCTGATACCATCAGTACCAAAAGTAGCATTAGTTGTTGTAAGTGTGCTGTTCAAGATTTGGTCAGCAGTGAAAGCCAAGTCTGAAGGAACGTGCAGTGATTTAGCCTGAAGGCCAATCAAGATGCCACGGTCATCTTTAGCTTTTGATATTGAAATCAATGCAGCTTCAAGTGAAGCTTCTGACAAATCAGTTGCACCAATGTAGTTAGACTGATTACCTGCACCAGTAGTTGGGTGCGAGGCAGAGAACAGAGCTACACCATCACCACCAACGTAAGATGCGCTGAAGCCGTTGTTAAATACGTCAGCAGCTTTAACTTGTTTGGTGTTCGCCATTGCACGAGCAAGACCACGTGCGCGAAGCTTTGCGAATGTGTCATAGAGGTTATCTTCCATAGCCTCTTCTGTCACTGCAAATGCCAGTGCAATAGTCTCGTGTGTATAACGAGCAGTGTAACTTTCTTGAGCATCGTCATAAGCTACGGCTGCGCCTTCACCTTTAGTAGGTGCAGACCCGAAGCCTGAGAACAATACTTCTTCTTCAAACGCACGGTCTGAGTTTTCTGTCTCAAACAGTGGTGCGTGTTCATCAGCAACTTCTCCATACTCCATACCGAATACGGCATTAAGACCGGGGAGAAGTTCTTTTGCAATACTTGCTCTATTAATCGCCATTATTTAATCTCCCTTAACCTAACAGGTACGCAGTAATGGTTGCAGGTGCAGAAACAGTAGCAGTCAAGAAGTTATCTGTATGCTGAATGAGTTGTACATTCAACTTCAGATAGGCGTTCTCAGCAGCTACAGCTACATCGTTCCCCGGCTCATCGACTGAATCCAGAGTACGGCACATAGCAATACCAGTTGTACGAGTTGCTGCTTCAATACCGTGACCAGACATACCTGTAAAGGTTGAGCCTGAACCCAGTGTTACAGCAAAGTTTTGTGAACCGTGAAGGTCACCAGCAGTTACAGATGCATCTGCTTGTACTTCAAACACGGTACGTGAATCATCAGCTACAAGAGCATATGCATTAGTTGCAGATGTTCCTGAAGGCCAATACTTACTAAATTTTTGTTCACCGTTAGCAACATAACGACAGCCCATGAATACACCTTGGACCACTTCAGTTACAGTAGTGATAACTTCCAAATTCCCTGCATTAATACGGACCAAATCGCCTGTAAAAATGTTAGCAGCGTAACCTGAAGCAATAGGGTATTCACTTTGACCCTGATTGTTTGGGGTATTACCACGTTTACGAGAAGGACGGAAGCCAGACAACGCTAAAGTTGCAGTCATTTGATTTCTCCCTATTTAAAATTGCACTTACTAAAAGCTACGATTGAAACTTTGCAGCGCGGCCTTTAGTAACACTTGATTTACTTGTATTACGAATTGGCATACGAGAATCATTTGAACCCATCAATTGTTGATTAACTGCATCAACCATTTCTTTACTCTTATTCTCATAGTACCGTTGACGACTTTGCGCTTTTGCCGTAGGCATTTTCGCCAGAGCCAAGTCTCCACGACAGACTGTACCCTCATATCGTCCACCTTCTCTCACGAAAGAAGTGTGCTGCATCTCTGGAACTTCATCTACCGTAACAAACTGCCAACCTTCTTGAATTTTCCGGCCTACATTTTTGTAATCGTCTTGCCCACGAAGATTAATACGAATCCAACGTAGGGTCATCCCCTCATTTGCAAAACGGTTTTCGGTTTCTTCTGGAATATCAAGCATATTAGGTTCTTGATATTCTTCAAATTGTTCCCTTGTATTGAGTTCACGAGACTCTGCACTACGTGACATTGTTGTATTACGTGCCATTTTAATTTCCTCCACGCTATTTAAAATTGTACTGAAGTGTATTCGCCATCGGCTTTCTCAACCTTTAGCTTTTCTGCTGCGTACTGTTCCAAGGGTATACCCCACTTCTCAGCAAGTCGAATGTCTTCTTTAGTAAGACGTACTTTTTTGCCAGACTGTGCGGCTGATGAAGTGCGTGATGCTCCACCGACCACTTGGGCAGGATTTGACGTTTCCTGCTGTCGTTCTTGAGTTGGTTCCTGTTGTGTACTAAATCGTTGTGGAAATTTAGCTTTCAAACGAGAATCAATCTCTTGGTAAAAATCTTCATCAGAAGGGTCATAGCCTTCCGCTTTTAATTCCGCATCTACCTCTAGGGCAAGAGTGGTCATTACATTGTCTTGACCAAACCACGGATTTCGTCCTGCCCACTCAACTGCCATTCTATCATATTGTGCAGACTGTTGTGGTTGTTGGACTTGCTGCTGTACAACCTGTTCTTGTTTAGGTTGTTCATACCGCCTTGCAATTTTAAGAGTAGAAGCATCTGACTGAGCATTACTCAAAGCTTCTTGTGCTGTCACAATGCGGTCAGTATCTCCTGATTCCAACGCTTGTCTATATGCATCTTTAGCCATTGCAATACGGCTATTAATTTGTTCTTCAGCAGATTCAAAACTTTTTTCTAATGAAGTTTTTAATTCTTGCTGTTGAGCCTTTAATCGTTCTTCAAGTTCTTGTTGACGTTGCACCAACTGTTGAATCTGTTCTTCTCGTTCTTTCTTTTGCTTTACGAGTTGACGGATTCGTTTTTGTGCGCCAGATTGTTGCTCTTCTCCTTTTGAAGAATCTTCTTGAGCCTCAGTCTTTGTTTCAACTTCTTGAGGCTCATCACCTTCTTTTGAAACCTGAATAGGTTCATTTACCTGCGCTTGTTCTTCTTGACCTTCAATTTCAAACTCAACCTTATCTTCCTCTTTTACGGCTTTGGAAGCACTTACCGTTGTCCAATCATCAGACATTTATTTCTCCTTTTACGTCAGTTGCGATATGACGAGTTACGCAATAAATATTATAATACTCTATTGTGTTTAAGTTCACAATAGCTTAACCTATTTTTTTAATGAGAAAGGTTATAAGTAGTGTCTAATTCTTTAGGGTCTTGTACAACCATACTAATTTGGTCATCAAGCAAAAGAATCATACGTACACCTTTATACATAAATTTTTGACCAGAATGTTTACCATAACAAACATAGTCACCTTCTTGACACCAAGCACCATTAGGATAACGGTTAGCATCTTGATAGGCATCCTTACCTACACGAAGAACCTTACCTACAGTTGTTAAGTAAGCAATATCTTCTTTAGTAGAATCGGGTAAAATAATACCACCTTTAGTTTCTGACTTAACAGAAACAGGCCGTACTAAAATATGGTAACCCGGTATAATAGGAAGAACCTCTGGGTCAGGTACTTCCTCATTTGTATTCCATGCATCATTAAGAATTGATTTTCCCATAGAGACTTGTTGCATTGTTACTCCTCTTCGTCTTCGTATATCATTTTATTTACTATATTTTTAACTTCTGCTTTGGCATATTCCAATCCTGAAATACGCCCAACAGAGTTCATATACGAAGCATAGTCTGAAGCGGCTCCAGATGCAAGTGAATTTTTTAATAAATCAATTTCTTTTTGTAAATGCTTATCTATTTCTTCCCAAAGCATTACTTGCCTTTCTTGGCATCAGATATTAACTTAGTAATCATGTCTGCCGCTTTAAGCGTTTCGGAGTTTTTAAAACCTTTGTCTTGTTTGATGAGGTCTGCAAGGACTTCAACAGCTTTGATTGCCGTTTTTGTATTTCTATCTTTCTCTTTTTCATCCGCTTTCAGAGTATTCTCTGCTCCCACTTTATACGCATCTAGTGCAAGTTTTTGCTCTTTAAGGTCAAGGTCACGTTGCTTTAACGCTCCCTCTACAGATTCTTTAGCTAGTTGTGCTTGTACCTTTTGTTGTTCAATTTCAAGACGTTTACCTTCCATCTGAACCATTGCTTGTTCAGGTGAAGGACCTTGCTGCATAGCAGCTTGGTTTGCAGCCATTATTTGTTGTGCAGCAGCTACCATTACTTGTTCAATAACAAGAGGGTTCTGAGAGTTAGGGTCACCCGGAGGTGCTTCTGCCATCATTTGACGTGTCAAACCATTTACCTGTTCTTCATATTTCATTACAACGTGTTCTTGAATATTAGCCTGTAGCACAGGAGCAATACGTTGCATAATTGGATTGCCACCATTCATAGGGTCTTGTAAGAACATTTGTTTAATTTGAATATGAGCATCATGGTTTTGCCCAGCAAAAGCTTTGATAGGCAAACCTTTAGTTGCAGCTTCAATATCTGTAACAGGGTCAAGAGGCTGTGCTTGTGGTTTATCAGGAAGTATTTTATCCAAGTTAGGAATGTTAGCCGCATTCAATAGAGTACGGTTTAGTTCTTCCATATTAAACATACCCGGTGGAGAAGTCTGTGCCAACTGCATTGCCATCTGTGTCATCATCAAACGATGTGCGCTAGAAGGAATGTTGGGGTCACTGACAGGAATAACATCTACACGACCATCAAAGTCTTGACGGAAAATAGTTTCTGTTACACCGGGAACATCGTAGGGGTATTCATTAGGTAGGCTTTCGTAGTTAATACGAGCCAAGATTTTAAATTCATCACGTTGTGACTTATGTAGTCGTTTATGGATTGCACTAAAGAACTTACTTGATGCTTCAAGCAAAGCCATAGTTGTACCGACAGGACCATAGTTTGACCCTTCAGTAATAACCTGTTCAGTTGTATCAGCAAACTTTTGACCAGCCGCAGCAGTAAACTGCATCATCTGGAACAATGTAGCTGATGGTTCTTTATATGGAAGAGGTACAATAGACTTAGACAAGTCCATACCTGTAGCTTCAACTTCTTTAAACTCGCCCGGAGCAATTGGGTCATTGTCTCCAACAACACGAACACCTTTAGCTTTAAAGCCACCGGGAAGGTTAGCAAACTGACCAGCGTCAATAAGGCTACGCATTGCTGCAGTAGCAGACATAGTAAGGTTACCAAGGAAGTGAATAAGACCAAGACCATAGAAACCAAAGCCCGGAACAAAACGGTAATGTGTAAAGAACATTTTCTTTTGTTTTGTTTTGTCTTCTTCTTTCCAGTTACGGCGAATAGACAATACCTTACGTGAACTTTCTTCAATAGTTACAATATAAGGACAAGCTGTTTCATAATCTTCAATTTCAAGATAGCAGTGCTGCTCAAGCAATACATACTGAGGGTCAAGGTCTGAGGAAGGAGACAGACCAAGAACAGTATCCATTTTTTCTGTTAGTGCAGATTGCTCTGGGTGATACGCATCTGGCATATCAATGTCTGCATACATACCTGCTGCCATTTGCTTGGCAATTTCCATAGGACTACGATATAGTACATGAGTATATCTATCTGCACGTCTTAGGTCTGTAGCATAGTAAGACACATAGAACTGGTCAATAGGAACAAACTCACTGACAGGGCGGTCTATTGACGCATCATAATAAACTTTTTTAAATGCAGAGCCAATCAACGGAAGGTGAAACAGCATACGCTCGAACTCATCAAAGTATTCAGGCATTTGCTCTGTCAATTGATAGTTCATAAAGTTTTGTACGCGGTTACCTTGCCGTTGACGCTCCACGGTAGCATCGCCAAGAACTTGGGTTTTGACTGGACCACTGGAAGGAAAGAGTTCTTGGGATGCACGTGACTGAAATTTCACTGCAGATTCAATAAGCAGTGGGTGTACAGCAGTTGCTGCACCTTCAAACGGTTCTGTTGTTTCCTCTAACTTCAGACCAAGCAAATCAAACCCACGCTCAAACATGGATTCCCATTCTGAACGTGAGGCTTTATCTGCTTCATATTTTTCGTAAACTTCTTCACCAATAGACGTAAGAGTATCTTCATCAAGTTGTTCCGCTAGATTATCATAGAAGCCGCTTTCGTCATACTCAACCTCTACTTCCATACCAAACATATCAGCATCAGGAGCAAAAGATACTTCTATCTCTCCTGTCTCAGGGTCAACTTCAAATCCTACGTCATCGTCTGATTCTTGATTTATATTTAATTGAATGACATTATCCATGTTTTGCTGCATAATATCATTGGGATTTTTTTCAATAGCCATTTTCTTTCCTACCAGTTAAACTACGATTTTTATATTATATCTTTAAGTTCTCCAATATGCAACCCTCTTTTGTCTTCTTGGATTAACATCGTCTTCCCAATTAGGGTCTTCTGGGTGTATAAGATTCCAACTGTCTTTCATATAGTGAATAGCCATAGTCATGCAATCTACTTGGTCATCATGTGCGCCATTTGGAAAAGACATACACTCAGAAAATAAATCATCTGACCATGTTCTATCTGAAGGCAACCAGACACGACCAGCTTCCATCATTGGTGTAGCTGCATATACCCTAGCCACCTTATCCCTATCAGGTAAATAATCTAAGACAGGAAGACCAGCCCTTCTCATATCCTGAATCAAAGACTGACCAGAAGCTTTCTTTTCTATAATACATACATCTGGTCTAAAGTCTGCATAAAGTTCTTGTGCCTTACGTCTTAGTTCTGGATATTCAAATCTACCTTTAGTATTACCTAATAATATAATATTACTTTGACTTTCTTCTACACCATATTCGTTATTTTCAAATGTATAGAATATACCCCAAGTTTGTATTACACTATAGTCAGCGGTACGAGCCGTACTAAAAGCAGTATCATATGTTTGTATTATAAAGTCACATGGTGGTGGTTCATCGTAATCCCAAGATTGTATCCATTTCTTTTTAATAATACCACCATCATCAGGACTAGGGTCTTGCATATATAAAGCATTCCAATATCTACTACCATTAGATGCTCTAATTTCTTGCTCGTCAATTTTTAATAACTCATCTGGTTTCCATTCAGGAAAGTAAGAACCACCTACTGGTAATCCTAATAACTCTGCTGCTTCTTCATTAAGCCAAGCAGGAATACTAATTACTTCCCAAGGATATTTATTTTGTTCTACTGCTGCTTCCTGTTTAAGAAGCCAACCACAAAGGTCATCATAGTGGTATCTAGTATTAATAATAATAATTGCACCATTAGGCATGATACGAGTTCTTAGACCTGCAGGATACCATTCCTTAATATACCTACGACCTGCTTCTGAAATAGCATCTTCTTCAGACATAACGTCATCAAGCAAAGCTACGTGTGCGCCACGACCCGCCACTTGGCTTCGTACACCTGCAGCATAGTAAGACCCATTCTTGTTTGTCTTCCACTTACCTGCAGCCTTTACATCACTCCTCAAACTAATGTCACGAAAAATGCGCTGGAACCTAGCGGTTCCGACTACATCACGTACTGTACGTCCAAAGTCACTTGCAAGTTGTTCTGAGTGGGATAGTGACATAATCTCATGGTTACCAAAGTTACCAATGTACCAAGCAGGAAATAACTTACTACAGATTACAGACTTGGAAGAACGAGGTGGAAGGAATACCATTAACCTCTTTACGTTCCCATCTACTACACCCTGTAGCTTTGAACACAATAACTCAATATGTCTACCCATCTTAAAGTCAGATATAAGTGTAGGTGCAAATATCTTTACAAAGGTAAGGAAGTCTGACCTTGCCCTCATATTTGCATATTCTTCTAATTTAATTTTTAAAGTTGTGTAGGGTGCATACTCATTATTATTTTCTAATGTTGTATCTAACATTAAATATTTTGTCCTTTTGATTTATCACATTTAAATTTAAGTGTGGTAACAGGTGGTGTTACATTAGCAGACACAAAGTCTGACATCATCTCTGCTGCCCTTGCTTTACATTCTACTTCAGTTTTGTATGGACCTCTGTCATCATGTAATTCTACACATTCTGTATTAATTAAGCAAACTAAAATTAATGTTTTAAACATTTTAATTACTTTCTATAAAGTGTTGCATAATTGCAACAGTGTTTTATAAATCGTATTATAGCATATTGCATAGTTTTTAAAAATATGTTATTTTCTATTTAGTCCCAGCGGGGTAAATATATCCCCCTCCATAGACCCGACACACCCCCAACCAAGACAACACAAGTTAACACAGGCTAGTCATAACTATGAATCCCCCGGTCTGTGTTTAATATTTTTTATACTATGAATGACCCTTGTTTTTTTAAAAATTTATGGCAGGGGTATATTATATATATAAATGTCAAGTAGTTTTTTTGGTGGGGGTTCTCTAAAGAGTCTACCTAATCTACCAGAATTTTGACAGAAGAATCCTTTTCTCAACACAAAGTGTTGCATAAATGTCACAGTCAAGTAAAATCTTTATTGATTTTACTAAGTTTAGTGTTGCATAAATGTCACACTTCATGCTGCACATATGCCCCTGTCAAGGGATTGACACATACCCCCCCATGTATATGAAGATTCTAAGGAATCTTAGCAAGAGGATGTGTATAGTGTCAATTTCCCGACACACCACACAAGCCTACACAATCCAATCATGTACACGTAAAGTATTGATATATCTTATATATTCAGAATGAATATAAGATATATCAAGCTACCAAATCCAAACAGCAAATCGTCAGCTTTTTGACAGGTTGATGAGGTCTTGTGTGTCAAAAAGATGACGCATATGACGAGGATTTGGGCTTGATTTGACAGGGTTTAATATATATCTCTCTCTCTTTA
>Ga0070751_1001947_pt1 | contig 11883 bp, 9 predicted proteins | sample VirMetDEL_Aug_28_FD_78514 | JGI IMG/M metagenome (GOLD analysis project Ga0070751, IMG submission 78514) | Aqueous microbial communities from the Delaware River and Bay under freshwater to marine salinity gradient to study organic matter... | ecosystem: Environmental > Aquatic > Marine > Coastal ...
AGACGCGGGATGGAGCAGTCTGGTAGCTCGTCGGGCTCATAACCCGAAGGTCGTCGGTTCAAATCCGGCTCCCGCAACCAAACATCAAAAAAGGCTACTCGAAAGAGTGGCCTTTTTTGTATCTGACAAAAAAGTTCTTCTGAAACAATGACATGGCATCTTTCATGAAACCCTAGACGTTTCGTGGAGTCCATTTCATCGCACGCTATGCTTGATCCTTCTACGACCAATGGCCGCAGTCGCCGCATCCGGTGATCCGCGTTAATATTTGTAATTATTTTGTCCATAGGGATTGGTAACTTGGCTGGATACCCCCATCCTGTCGCGCACAATCCACGAGGTGATTGATGCGCGCCAACTCGTCTGAACCACAAGACCCTGTCACAGCGACACAACCGATCACTCCCACCCGTTTGCGCTGGCTGGATCTGTTAAGCAAGTATCGGCAACCCATCGGGTTGGCCGTGACGCTGTTGCTGTTCGCAATCGCCCTGATCGCCTGCCGACACCTGCTGCTGGAACTGGATCTCTACGCCCTCCACGACTCGATCCTGGAAGTACCCAAACCGGCGTTGCTGGGCGCGTTCGTCGCCGCCATCGCCGGCTTCGTCATTCTATTGGGCTATGAGTTCTCCGGCGCACGCTATGCCGGGGTGAAACTGCCCCGCAAGACCCTCGCCCTCGGCGGCTTTACCGCCTTTGCCATCGGCAACGCCATTGGCCTGTCGATGCTCTCGGGCGGTTCGGTGCGTTACCGTTTATATGCGCGCCATGGCATCGGGGCTTCGGAAGTCGCCCGCATGACTGTGTTCGCCAGCCTCTCCCTGGGCTGCGCCCTGCCGCCGCTGGCGGCCTTGGCCACCTTGAGCAACTTGCCCGCCGCGTCCACTGCCCTGCATGTGTCGCAAGGCTTGCTGGGGGCGATTGCCGGCGTCGTGTTGCTGTTGTCGGCCGCGCTGTGCATCGGGATTTATCGCCGTCGCCTGCCGGAACAGCCCTACACGGACAACCTGCTGGTCAAGGTCGGCCGCCGCACCCTGCGCCTGCCCGGTCGACGCCTGACGTTCCTGCAACTGATCATCACCGCGCTGGACGTCGCCGCTGCCGCCACCGTCCTTTATATGCTGCTGCCGGAAGCGCCACCGTTCGGCCCGTTCCTGCTGGTGTACCTGCTGGCGCTGGCCGCTGGCGTACTCAGCCATGTGCCGGGTGGCGTCGGGGTGTTCGAGGCGATCCTGCTCGCGGCCTTTGCCGACAAGCTCGGCGCCGCGCCATTGGCCGCCGCCCTGCTGCTGTACCGCATGATCTATGTGGTGCTGCCGCTGCTGATCGCCTGTGTGTTCCTGCTGGTCAACGAGGCCCAGCGCCTGTTCCAGACCCAGCAGAGCCTGCGCGTGGCGTCGGGCTTCGCCGCGCCGGTGCTGGCCTTACTGGTTTTTTTGTCCGGCGTGGTCCTGCTGTTTTCCGGCGCCACGCCGGAGATCGACTCACGCCTGGAAAACATCGGCTTCCTGATTCCCCACCGCCTGATTGACGCCTCGCACTTTGGCGCGAGCCTGATCGGCGTGTTGTGTCTGTTGCTGGCCCAAGGCCTGCGTCGACGCTTGTCGGCGGCCTGGATGTTGACCATGGTGCTGCTGCTGACCGGCGCCCTGCTCTCACTGCTCAAGGGCTTCGACTGGGAAGAAGCCAGCCTGATGACCATGACCGCCGTGCTGCTGGCGATCTTCCGCCGCTCCTTCTACCGCGCCAGCCGACTGACCGAATTGCCGTTCTCGCCGCTGTATCTGGTAGCCAGCGTGTGCGTGCTGGGGGCTTCGATCTGGCTGCTGCTGTTTGCCTATCAAGACGTCCCGTATAGCCACCAACTGTGGTGGCAGTTCACCCTCGACGCCAACGCCCCGCGCGGCCTGCGCTCGCTGTTGGGGGCCGCGGTGCTGCTGGTGATCGTGTCGCTGACCTGGCTGCTGCGTACCGCGCGCCCGGTGATCCACCTGCCGACAGCCGAAGAACTGGAACGCGCCACCAAGATCCTGATGGCCTCATCGCAACCCGACGGCGGCCTGGCGCTGACCGGCGACAAGGCGCTGCTGTTCCACCCCAACGACGAAGCCTTCCTGATGTACGCCCGTCGCGGGCGCAGCCTGGTCGCCCTGTACGACCCGATCGGCCCGACCCAACCCCGCGCCGAGATGATCTGGCAGTTCCGCGACCTGTGCGACATCCACCATGCGCGCCCGGTGTTCTACCAGGTACGCGCGGAAAACCTGCCGTACTACATGGACATCGGCCTGACCGCGATCAAGCTGGGCGAAGAAGCCCGCGTCGACCTGAAACGCTTTGACCTGGAAGCCAAGGGCAAAGAGATGAAGGATTTGCGCTACACCTGGAACCGTGGCACCCGGGATGGCTTGTCCCTGGAGATCCACGAACCGGGCACGGCGCCGATGGACGAACTCAAGGTTATTTCCGACGCCTGGCTGACCGGCAAGAACGTGCGGGAGAAGGGGTTTTCCCTGGGACGCTTCAGCGACGACTACCTCAAGCACTTTCGCATCGCGATCATTCGCTTCGAAGGGCACCCGGTGGCCTTCGCCAACCTGCTCGAGACCTACAGCCACGACCTGGCCAGCCTCGACCTGATGCGCGCCCACCCCGATGCGCCCAAGCTGACCATGGAATTCATGATGGTCGGCCTGATTCAACACTATAAGAGCCACGGTTATGCTCGCTTCAGCCTCGGCATGGTGCCATTGTCTGGCCTGCAACCGCGTCGTGGCGCGCCGCTGACCCAACGCCTGGGCTCGATGGTGTTCCGCCGTGGCGAGCAACTGTATAACTTCCAAGGTTTGCGCCGCTTCAAAGACAAGTTCCAGCCTGACTGGGAACCCCGTTACATGGCCGTGCCCGCAGGACTTGATCCGCTGGTGGCACTGGCCGATACCGCCGCCCTGATCGCAGGCGGCTTGACTGGATTGGTGAAACGCTGATGATTCGACGCTCCTGGCGGTATGTATTAGCCTTTGTGGTGCTGCTCGCCGTGGTCCTGGGTGGCGGCTATTGGTACTGGAACCGCCCTGCCCCACAGCCGACCCTGGAGCAACTGCCCCAGGCCGATGGCTCGGTGATGACCCGCGTCACCCCGGCCGGCACCCCCAAAGCCCGCGTGGCCGTGGCGGTGATGGCTGACGAGACCCTGACCGACAGCCAACTGATTGCCCTCAGCCAGGGCGGCAAGGCGCAGATCGTGCAGGTGATCCTGCCCAAGGATGACTGCACACTGCAGCAACAGGCACTGCAAGGCGCCCTGAGCCAGCTCAAGGGCCCTGCGACGCTGGTCAGCGGCATCGGCCCTGGCGCAGCCCTCGCCTGGCGCTGGCTGGCCACACAGAACGACGACAAGGCCAATGCCATCTCCGTCGGCTTCGCCCTGGTGCAGGAGGGCTGCAAAGACCCGCTGCCGAAAACCGCCGCCCACGGCAACTGGCTGGTGGCGTGGAACGACAACCCTGACGATGAAAGCGCCAGTTTCGTGCGCGACACCCCCCGCGCCACCACCAGCATCAGCGACTACGACATTCACTACCCACAAGTGCTGAATAACGAACTGCGCAAGCAACTGGTCGGTTCGGACAACGGCGGCCTGGCGATTCCAGTCGTGGAAGTCCCGGCTGGCCAGGCCAAGGACACCGTGACCCTGTTCCTCTCCGGTGACGGCGGCTGGCGTGACCTCGACCGCGACGTGGCCGGTGAAATGGCCAAGATCGGCTACCCGGTCGTGGGCATCGACACCCTGCGCTACTACTGGCAGCACAAGACCCCGGAACAAAGCGCCAAGGACCTCAGCGAGCTGATGCAGCACTATCGGCAGAAATGGGGCACCAAGCGCTTCGTACTGACCGGCTATTCGTTCGGCGCCGACGTGTTGCCGGCCATCTACAACCGCATGCCGGAAAGCGAGCAGCAGCGCGTCGACGCAATCATCCTGCTGGCGTTCGCACGCACCGGCAGCTTTGAAATCGAAGTGGAAGGTTGGCTGGGCAACGCCGGCAAAGAAGCCGCGACCGGCCCGGAAATGGCCAAGTTGCCGGCGGCCAAGGTGGTGTGCATCTACGGTGCCGAAGAGGTCGACGAAAGCGGCTGCACCGACAAGACCGCCGTCGGCGAAGCGATCAAGCTGCCGGGCGGGCACCACTTCGATGAGAACTACCCGGCGCTGGCCAAGCGTTTGGTGGATATCATCGTCAAGCACCAGGCCAAGGCCGAGTAATTCCGCGCTGTACGCAAAACCTAATGTGGGAGGGGGCTTGCCCCCGATAGCGATAGGTCAGTCATACCGCTATCGGGGGCTTGCCCCCTCCCACATTGGGTTTGCGCCTAGCGCGGCTCGATATGCGCAATCATCAACTGCACGGTTTCCTGCCCACGGAACTCGTTCACATCCAGCTTGTAGGCCAACTCCACCCAACGCACGGTCGGGTTCGGCCAGACTTCACGGTCAACCCCAAACGCAATGCCATCGAGCTTCACGGAGCCGCATTCGCTCTTGAGCACCACTTTCAGGTGCCGCTCCCCCACCACACGCTGCTCGACCAACTGAAACACCCCGTGAAACAACGGCTCGGGGAAGTGCTGCCCCCAGGGGCCGGCATGCCGTAGCGCGCGCGCCAGCTCCAGGTGAAACTCTTCCACCGCCAGGGTGCCGTCGGACAACAGCCGGCCGGTCAAGTCTTCTTCGCGCAGTTGCCGACGCACTTCGGCATCGAAGGCCTGGGCAAACAACGGGAAATTCGCCTCGGGCAATGTCAGGCCGGCCGCCATGGCGTGACCGCCGTATTTGCTGATCAGGTTGGGATGCTGGCTCGCCACCACCGCCAGCGCATCGCGGATGTGAAAGCCCTGCACCGAGCGGCCTGAGCCCTTGAGCAGGCCATCACCGGCGTCGGCAAAGGCGATGGTCGGACGGAAATAGCGCTCTTTCATGCGCGACGCCAGAATCCCGATCACACCTTGGTGCCACTCCGGGTCGAACAGGCACAAGCCATACGGCATCGACTCCAGCGGCAAGTCCTTGAGCTGGGCCAGGGCCTCGCGCTGCATGCCTTGTTCGATGGATTTGCGGTCCTGGTTCATGCCGTCCAGTTGCGCGGCCATCTCCCGTGCGGCGGCGAAATCCGTGGTGAGCAGGCATTCGATGCCCAGGCTCATATCGTCCAGGCGCCCGGCGGCATTGAGCCGTGGCCCGAGGATAAACCCGAGGTCGGTGGACGTGAGGCGAGCGTGGTCACGCTTGGCCACTTCGAGGATCGCCTTGATCCCCGGCCGCGCGCGACCGGCACGGATACGCTCCAAGCCCTGGTGGACCAGGATGCGGTTATTGGCGTCCAGCGGCACCACGTCGGCGACGCTGCCCAGGGCGACCAGGTCAAGCAACTCGCCAATGTTCGGCTGCTGCGTGTTCTCGTACCAGCCCAGGCTGCGCAAACGGGCACGCAGGGCCATCAAGACATAAAAGATCACCCCGACCCCGGCCAACGCCTTGCTCGGAAACTCACAGCCGGGCTGGTTCGGGTTGACGATGGCATCCGCCGCCGGCAACTCATCCCCCGGCAAGTGGTGGTCGGTGACCAGCACCTTGAGCCCCGCCGCCTTCGCTGCCGCCACGCCTTCGACGCTGGAGATGCCGTTATCCACGGTGATCAGCAACTGCGGCTCGCGCTGCAGCGCTACGGCGACGATTTCTGGCGTCAGGCCGTAGCCGTATTCGAAACGGTTGGGCACCAGGTAATCGACATGGGCCGCACCGAGCAAGCGCAGGCCCAGGGTGCCCACCGTACTGGCAGTGGCGCCATCGGCGTCGAAGTCGCCGACGATCAGGATGCGCTGGCGTTGCTCCAAGGCTGTCACCAGCAGGTCTACCGCGGCGTCGATGCCCTTGAGCTGCTGATAAGGGATCAACCGCGCCAGGCTCTTGTCCAGCTCAGCCTCCGAGCGCACCCCGCGCGCAGCGTAGAGGCGGGTCAACAGCGGTGGCAATTCACCGAGAAACGGCAGGACAGCAGGCAACGGGCGGGGATCGATACGCATGGGACGCTGGGAAATTCTCTGTAGGGGAAATATTAGCGGCAAGCTACAAGCGCTAGCTCAACCGCGCTCGCCGATCAGCCATTGCAGTTGCACTTCATGCTGGCCACGATCATCGGTGACGAAGATCGTGCCTTCGCTGATCATCACGTCCCACTTGATCACGCGGGGCATGTCCTTGGCCAGGGTCTCGAGGACTTCCTGCGGCACGGCGGCGATGTGGACGTTCTTCAGGGTTTTCGCCACCGGAATCACCTTGCCTTCCCACACGCGCAGGCTGCCGTAAGCCAGCAGACTGGTACGCTCGGCACGACGCGAGCACCAGGTCAGGCGGTCGGCATCGGGCTGGCCGACTTCGATCCAGTGCAAAACCCGATCATCCAGACTTTTTTCCCACAGGGCTGGCTCGTCTACATCTGACAGTCCACGGCCAAACGACAGCTGCTCGCTGTACCAAAGGGCGTAGGCCAGCAGACGCACGGTCATGCGCTCTTCGGTTTCCGAAGGGTGGCGGGCAATGGTCTGTTTGACGCTCTCGTACACCGAGCGATCGAGGTCGGTGAGGTTGAGTTCGAACTTGTAGGTCGTGGACGGCTGGGCCATGAACGGGCTTCTAGAGACAGGGAAAGGCGGGCAGTCTAACCGATGGTAGGGCTATTCAACGAATCCTGCGCTGCATCATCCTTATCCCTGCGCGACTCGCCTATGTTAAAAGGCATTACACCACTGTGCTGCGTATGAAAGGTTCCTCATGTCGTTTAACGCCAAACCGCTTGCCGGCCTGAAAGTCATCGAACTCGGCACCCTGATCGCCGGCCCGTTCGCTTCACGCATCTGCGCCGAATTCGGCGCCGAAGTGATCAAGGTCGAATCCCCGGACGGCGGCGACCCGCTGCGCAAATGGCGCAAGCTGTACGAAGGCACCTCGCTGTGGTGGTTCGTACAGGCACGCAACAAAAAATCACTGACGCTGAACCTCAAGCACCCCGACGGCCTGGCCATCCTCAAGCAGTTGCTGGCGGACGCCGACATCCTGATCGAAAACTTCCGCCCCGGGGTCCTGGAAAAGCTCGGCCTGAGCTGGGACACCCTGCACGCGCTGAACCCCAAGCTGGTGATGGTGCGCCTCTCGGGCTTTGGCCAGACCGGCCCGATGAAAGACCAGCCGGGGTTTGGCGCGGTCGGCGAATCGATGGGCGGGCTGCGTTACATCACCGGCTTTGAAGACCGCCCGCCGGTACGCACCGGGATTTCCATCGGCGACTCCATTGCCGCTCTGTGGGCGGTGATCGGCGCGCTGATGGCGTTGCGTCACCGCGAGGTCAACGGCGGGCTGGGCCAAGTGGTGGATGTAGCACTGTATGAGGCCATCTTCGCCATGATGGAAAGCATGATCCCGGAGTTCGATGTGTTCGGGTTCATCCGCGAACGCACCGGCAACATCATGCCCGGCATCACTCCGTCCTCGATCCACACCAGCGCGGACGGCAAGCATGTGCAGATCGGCGCCAACGGCGATGCGATCTTCAAGCGCTTCATGTCCGCCATCGGCCGTGAGGATCTGGCCAACGACCCGCAATTGGCCAGTAATGACGGGCGTGACGAGCGCCGCGACGAGCTGTATGGCGTGATTGATCGCTGGGTCAATTCGCTGCCGCTGGAACAGGTGGTCGAGCAGCTCAACAAGGCCGAGGTGCCGGCCAGCCGCATCTATAGCGCCGAAGACATGCTCGGGGACCCGCAATTCCTGGCGCGGGAAATGTTCCTCAAGGCGCAACTGCCCGACGGCAAGGACTTCAAGATGCCAGGCATCGTGCCCAAGCTCTCCGACACCCCTGGCAGTTGCGAGTGGGTGGGGCCGCAACTGGGCGAACACAACAGCGTGGTACTCGGTGAGCTGGGCTATGACGCGGCGGCCATCATCCGCTTGCGTGAACAAGGGGCGATCTGATGGCGCGTTCAAGATAATGACTCGCCGCTGGCTATTGCACCTGTGCGCGCCCTTGTTGGGGCTATTGCCGCTACCGACCCAGGCGGCGCAGACCTTGATCTGGCTGGTTCGCGACCTGCCGCCGCTGACGATCTTCGAAGGCCCGCAAAAAGGCCAGGGCGCCATCGACGAATTGTTGCCGATGCTGATGGAGCACCTGCCGGAGTATCAGCACCAGATCCAGCACGTCAACCGTGCGCGGGGCATGCAGATGCTCCAGGCGCCCTCCCTCACCTGCGACCCTACCCTGCTGTGGACGCCGGAGCGGACCCAATGGATTGTGTATTCCGGCCAGGCGTTTCCCGTGGTGAGCAATGGCGTGGTCGTCCGCCAGCAAAACCGTGAAGTCCTGGCGCCCTTTGTCGTGCAAGGCAAGGTCGACCTGGACGCGATGCTACGGGACAAGAGCACACGCCTGGGCATCATCGCCGAGCGCAGCTACGGGCCATTCATTGACGGCATGTTGCAGCAAGGCGACACGCACAATCGAGTGATGCACTACGGCACCGACGCCTTGGGCAGCCTGCTGCAAATGCAGCGCCTGGGACGCCTGGAAGGCGTACTGGGTTACTGGACCGAAATTCGCTATCACGCATTGCAGCAAGGTATCGATCCCGAAGGGCTGGCGTTCTATCCGATTGCCGGCACCGCGCCCTATCAGCACATCCATATCGGTTGTTCGGATACGCCCGAGGGGCGCGAGGTCATGGCGCGTATCAACCAGTTGCTGGGCGACCTGCCGCAGGCGCAGTTGCTGCGTTCCTACGCGTCATGGCTCGACCCGGCCCTGCGCGAGCAATACCTGCTGGACCATTCGCGATTCTATGAAGAAGTGCCCACCCCGTGATAAATCGCGGGCAAAAAGAAACCCCGAAGAGTGGGGAGACACTTCGGGGTTAAACGTGGCCTACAAAGACCAGTACAGCAAGTCACAAACACCGGAGCACAATGTCTGCTCTTGCTGTTACTAAATCTGACCGGCCACGCCGTAGGAAGTTTCCGCGGATAAACAATTCTTCATGCGAGGGCGCTGCTGCGGGTCTGGGCCGCATTGCGCAAGGCAGCGATGACCGAGGGCTCCAGGCGCCCTTCGGCGATTTTCGGCGATTTTCAGATCGCGCAGCAAGCAATCCACGACATCCACCAGGACGCGCTTGTCGGTCAGTTGCGCCCGGTCGACTTCACGCTCGACCACGATGGCACCAGCAGGGTTCTTTACGGTTACCAGGCACTCGCCCTGCACACCAGCGGTGGTCAGCGTAACCTGATAAGGGCTCAGCGCTTCTTCGAGCAATAGGCTGATACTTTCCATTTCGATCACCACTCAATAGTTCGGGAACAATCGTTTCAATGGGGGTTGCCTCTCTCCTAAGTGACTGTTTGTAACGTAGGAAAGTTCGCTTTTTCGTGTTTATGGAGCCGTCAGGGAGTGACTTGATCCAGCATGCGCTTGCAACATGACAACGAAAAAACGGCCGCACATAACTGCTTACGCAATGGGCGGCCGTTTCAGGGTTCGCCCTGCAGCGCGGCGGAGGGTGAACCCTATATTCGGTAAGCGCTGATCACGCTGTCACGCAGCTAGAAGTGCATGTCAAAGGCCCTTATTGCTAAGGATGAACATGATGGTGGAACACAACGAACAACAAGCGTCGATGGAGAAGATGCATGCTGACGTATCTCGCATCTATGCCGAGATTTCACGCATGCATGCCGAGCGAGGCAAGCTCAACGCAGAGTCCTTGAAGATAACCTGTGAGACTTTCTGGTACCCCGTGGGTATCGCCACGGGTTTCTACGCCGCTGTCGGCACCGTGATTGTCGTGGCGCAGAAACTACTCTCATAACGCTCAGCAACCCGGGCCTGCCTGAAACGAAAAACGCCGCTGACCCACGGAAGGGAAAGCGGCGTTTTTGTCTGCGCCAGGGCGCCGGCAGTTTGCCTTACAGCGGCTTACCGCGATTGCCATGCTGGCTGACAAACGCCTGCATCGCCTTCAGGTCATTCGGCAGCACGGTGCAACGCTCTTCACGCTCGAACAGGTCGGACAGATGCTCCGGCAACTCCAGCGCCTTGCCAACGCCGGCCTTCTCCACCGCTTCCGGGAATTTGACCGGGTGCGCGGTGCCGAGGATCACCATCGGGATATCCAGGCTGCGACGGCATTCGCGTGCAGCCCTCACGCCGATCGCGGTGTGCGGGTCGAGCAGTTCGCCGGTCTGGGCATAGACTTCTGCGATGGTTTCGCAGGTCTGTGCATCGTCCACGGCCAGGGAGTCGAACAGCTTGCGGGTTTCGGTCCAGCGCTCTTCATCGACACTGAAACCGCCACCGCTTTTGAAGGTGTCCATCAAGCCGGCAATCGCCGCGCCGTTGCGGCCGTGCATGTCGAACAGCAGGCGTTCGAAGTTCGACGACACCATGATGTCCATCGACGGCGACAAGGTGGCGTGCAGGGTTTCCTTGACGTACTGGTTGCCGCTCATGAAGCGGTGCAGGATGTCGTTGCGGTTGGTGGCGACGATCAACTGATTGATCGGCAGGCCCATGTTGCGCGCCAGGTAGCCGGCGAAGATGTCGCCGAAGTTGCCGGTCGGCACCGAGAACGACACCGAACGCGCCGGCCCGCCCAGCTGCAGCGCAGCGTGGAAGTAGTAGACGATCTGGGCCATGATCCGCGCCCAGTTGATCGAGTTCACCGCAACCAGGCGCGTGCCCTTGAGGAAGCTCTGGTCAGCGAAGCTGTTCTTGACCATTTCCTGGCAGTCGTCGAAGTTGCCTTCGATAGCGATGTTGTGGATGTTTTCACCGAAGATGGTGGTCATCTGCCGACGCTGTACTTCCGACACGCGCTTATGCGGGTGCAGGATGAAGATGTCGACGTTTTCGCAGTGCTTGCAGCCTTCGATGGCCGCCGAGCCGGTATCACCGGAAGTGGCGCCGATGATCACCACGCGCTCGCCGCGCTTCTCCAGCACGTAATCGAGCAGGCGCCCCAGCAGTTGCAGAGCGAAGTCCTTGAACGCCAGGGTCGGGCCATGGAACAGCTCCAAAACCCACTCATTGCCATTCAGTTGGCGCAGAGGCGCGATGGCGTTGTGGGAAAACACGCCATAGGTCTCTTCCAGGATCTTTTTGAAATCCGCATCCGGAATGCTGCCGGTGACGAACGGGCGCATCACCCGGAACGCCAGTTCGTGATACGGCAGGCCGGCCCAGGAAGCGATTTCTTCCTGGGTGAAGCGTGGCAGGTTTTCCGGCACGTACAGGCCGCCGTCGGTGGCAAGGCCTGCCAACAGGACGTCTTCGAAATTCAGGGCCGGTGCCTGGCCGCGGGTGCTGATGTAACGCATGACTGGCTCCTCTAAAACATTCTCGAACAGGGGCCGCCGATCACACGGGGCCCCTGGAACAAATCGGTTAGTTCAGGTGTTCGACGCGAATCCGTACCACCGGGCCCACTACGCCTTGCAAGGCTTCCAGGGCTTTGATGGCATCGTTGATGTGCTGCTCGAGCACGCGGTGAGTCAGCAGGATCATCGGCACCTGGCCGTTCTGCTCCTCGACTTCCTTCTGCATGATCGACTCGATGTTGATGCCACGTTCCGACAGGATGCTGGCAACCTGGGCCAGTACACCCGGATGATCCTTGGCCTGGATGCGCAGGTAGTAGGCGCTTTCGCACGCCTCGATCGGCAGGATCGGGTGGGCCGACAGCGAATCCGGCTGGAAGGCCAGGTGCGGCACGCGGTTTTCCGGGTCGCTGGTCATGGCGCGAACCACGTCCACCAGGTCGGCGATCACCGAC
>Ga0070751_1001948_pt1 | contig 11880 bp, 12 predicted proteins | sample VirMetDEL_Aug_28_FD_78514 | JGI IMG/M metagenome (GOLD analysis project Ga0070751, IMG submission 78514) | Aqueous microbial communities from the Delaware River and Bay under freshwater to marine salinity gradient to study organic matter... | ecosystem: Environmental > Aquatic > Marine > Coastal...
ACGTACATTACTACAACACTTACGACCTTGATTGGCATTTGGAATTGTTGTTAGACATGGGTGTTGGTAAAATTGAAAGAGGAAAACGAACTATCCACTTGTTAACAGGTGAATTCGGAGCTATCGAGATTTCTAAGCAAATTAATGCTAAGTCTGGTTCTGGTAAATTTACTGTTATCTCTGACAAGTTCTTGACTTCTAATACTAACGCTGGTAACTTAGGTGGTAAAAACACTAAAGGTTTACAAGAACCACAATGGAATGTTTACGAGTGGTACAACGGAGTTACTATTATGGTTGAAATCCTTGATTTCTTTGATGATGACGTATACTTCCCACAAAGACATCCTGATGGAAAAGGTATCGTAGAATCTCACAGAATTTTAGCACTTGATTATGGCGATAACGCAGGTATCTACCGAGTTAAGCCTAAAGGAGTTCCAGAATACAACTGGGCGTATATCCCAGGTATGAGAGATCCTTTCTCTCCTGCAGGTAAAGGTTCACCTAAAATGGTAGCTTCTCGTGTAGACGGTTATGAAGTACACTTCCAAAAATGGGGTGGTATGATGATCGAAGACCCAACTAAAGTAGTAGACTTACGACTTTTGGTTGAAAGATAAATAAACTAGATTTGCAAAGCCCCTGGAGTTGAACGCCTGGGGGCCGCAAATCTAAAATGGAGAAATTAATTTAAGACAGCAAAAATGGCAGCAGAAATAAAAACGAAAGAAAAAACTATTTACGGGACTTTTTTACAAGACAGAGTAATAAGTGTAAAACCAGTAGAATCGTCAGGTAAATGGAGCACTTTGTTAGTGCAAGGACAAGAAAGGAAAAAAGATCCTTTCATGTATAACAAAACAAAACGTAGCTATCAAGTTCCACTTAATAGCGAAATAAAAGGAGGAGGAGTAAAAGTAATTTTGGACGACCAACGTAGAGTTAAAATCCAAAAATACATGGAGTCTTTTCCAAACGGGATGACTCAAAAAGAGTTCTTTGAAAAAGAGTTAGGTGTAGATTTAAATACTACACTTCCTGCAGATAAAAACTTCTGGAGGAGTGATCGTAGAAGTAGAGTTATTCTTACAAAAGAAGGAACTACTCTAAATCTAAATAGATCATTAGATATGTTGAAATATTTGATACTAATGTCAAATAGACTTTTAGTTTCTCCGTCATATGACGAAAGAACATTAAAAGCTACATATGAATTTATGATTGTTGACGAGCACAAAGTAACTTCACAGAAACTTGAAGAAGCAAATCTTAAAGCACAAGCATTTGTCAAGTTTGCTGAGGTTACAAATAGTAAAGCAGCAATTGTAGGATTTATCAAATCTCTAGGAAGGACTATTCCAGCAACGGCAACGGAAGACTGGTTAAAAGGAGAAGTTTTAACCGTTCTTGAAAATAGTCCAACATATTTCTTAGAAATAGTTAACCATCCTCAGTATAATGAGCGTATCTTTGTACAAGAAGCAACTGAGGCAGGAGCTATAATAAGAAAAGGAGATAAGAGATACGTTCTTGATAACGGAGCAGAATTAGGAGATTTAACAGATACAATTAATTACCTATCTGACCCAGAGAATCAAGAAGTTAAATTAAGAATAAAAGCTAAGATTGAATTAGCACAAAAAAAATAAGAAATGACTGCAAACCAAATGGCAGATTTGTTAGAGGAAAAACTAGACAGAGCGGATAGTTTTGGTTCTCCAGGTTACGAAGATTTTGATTTATCTTCCGTATTAACAGAAGCCCAGCAGTTATTTGTAAAAAAGTTCTTTGACGAAGTTAATAACCGAAAGGGGAAAGGCTTCCAAGAGATTGAAATAAGAAACCAAGGATTAGCCGCCTTGATAAAAGACGGCAATTTCCTTGCAGCTTCAGCGAACCAAACGGGTACGTTAAGCAACAACTATATAGTTGGAAAGTTCTTTGATTTACCGAGTGATCACATGTATACTATTTTTGAACAGTGTACTATTGACAAAAATGAATGTGGTACAGAAATACCAATCATAGGATATGTGATTACAATTGCACACAATGAGATTCAAAGATTTCAGTGGAATAAATACAAGAGACCTTATTATAAAGATGATGGTTCTTGTAGAGTGTGGCGTTCTGAATATAATAGATTTATTTCAGGAAAAGATGATTATGCTGCAAAAACAGATAAACGCCATGAGTTATTTACAGATGGAACTTTTGAGATTACTAACTATCATATGAGATATGTAAAGAATCCAGAAGATATTGTTGTAGATAGAACAGATCCTAATAATCAAGAAAACTCAGAGTTAGATGCTTCTACTCATTATGTAATAGTAGATATAGCAGCTGACTTATTGATGCAAAGAACAAAAGATCAAAAACTTCCTATTATAGAAGGATTTAAAGACTTAGAATAAAAACTTAAATTAAAAATTAATATTAACTAAAAACAAAAAAAAATGTTAAGAAAACCCAACAATGTATTTTCTGTAATTCTAGAAAATCAAGTAACTGCAGGATTCCCAACAACTGGAACTAAAGTTACTGACGCAAACCTGCCAATAGGAGCTGCAGTTATGACAAACTTAGGTCTTGTAGTTACTAATTTAGCTGCACTATCAGATGGTGACCAATTTATTATTGTACAAGGTAAAGGCGTAGGAAATCCTCTTATGAAATCTCCTGTATTAACTAAAGGAAAAATTTCTATTACTTCTAAGAAATTTATAGCTGCTGCTCAACAAGTTACCGCTGTAGGATTTAACGGAACTACTGGCGCTCTTCCTGTAGCTAACGATACTGATTTTTATATCAAAATTCGTAAGAATGACAATGATGCAGCTAACCGATCTCAGCCTATGAGTTTGTTTGCTGGTCCAGTTAAAACTGATGCTGTAGGTACTCAATTAGAATTAGCAGAAGCTTTAGTATCAAATGGTATTGTAAATTTTGCAAAAGAACCAGCTAACGGATATTTAACTTTTGAAATGTTAAATGGCGGAGCTAGAACTGCTGCTCATTCAGGTGCAGGTACTTTAACTTTTACAAAAGGATCTAGGGAAGTAGTTGCTTCTGCTGCTACTGCTACAACTAATGTAGTTGCAGGAGACCTTATTTCAATTGCAGCTGCTACTACAACTGCAGTGTATTTAGTTACTGCAAAAGATGGAGCAGGAAATTTAACATTAAGTGTACCTTATCAAGGAGCAACAACTACTATTACAGCATCTGCTGCTAATATTAGAGTAGCTGAAGCAACTGCAGGAGCAGCAGCTTCTGGAGTACGTCTTACAGGTGTTCAAGCTGACTTTGATGTTAACGCATTTAGAGATTACTATGCTAACCGATTTACTGTAACTTTCTCTGATCCTACAACTCCTGTTACTCATTTACAAGGTGCTTTTAATGGTAACGGTGTATGGCAACAAGTTGCTATGGATGAGTACATGAGCTACGGATACGAAGGTCAAAATGATATGTTGGCTGTTCCACCAAGACTACGTGATCAAGAAGTTAAAATTCCTGGTGTAGGAAGTGTAACTGCTGTTGATGCTAAATACTCTGCAGTTAATATTGCATCAGAAGAAAGTATTGACGGTCTTGTATCTTCAGCTAAAGGTAAAGCAAATGTAATTATTTACCTTAACCTTAAAAATAACGCAGGTAGTGGTATTTTAGCAACTTCAGGTTCTTCAGGTGAAGTATTAGCAGGTGCATTAGGTATTACTGCGTCTACATTAAACGAATAATAATATTCTCCGCCCCCAAAATAGTCCCACCACAAAAATATGCTGTCTGTTGTGGTGGGCTATTTTTTATTTTTTCGTACTTTTGATATAACTTAAAAACTATGGCTCACCAAATAGATGCATTCCTTCCAAAAATCTCCGCTTCACTAAATAATAAATGTAACAAAGTAACATTATGTGAAGAAACTGGACCATATGTAACATGTCAAAATGAAGGAGGCTGGGGAGGGCCCAATATAGACACATCTAATATCACATTTGCTGATGTTAGATTTTTTAATTTAGACCAAACCGCTGGAATAGCTGCTTCAGGTACAGGCGTAATATCAGGTGATATATTCACAGATACTACACATCTTACAGGAGCTTTTGCTGTAGGACAAACTTTAGTAGGAGTAGGTATTGCAGAGGGCACAGTAATAACAGCATTAATTTCAGGTACAGGTTCGGATAACGGAGGTACATACAGAGTAAACATTGCTCAAAGTGTAGCTTCTACTACTGTATATGGATTAGCACTTTCAGGTAGTTATGTATTATACAATGGCACTACAGATTTATATTCAGCAGTTGTATCTGCTCCCACACCTGGAAGTTTTACTATACTTTCTGAAGCAGATTGGTCAAGTCCTGATGGTATCTATCAAGTAGTTTATACTATAATTGATGATTCAGGAAATATATATAAAAACGATACACAACATGTATTATTTATATGTAATTTATGTAATTGTAAAGATGAACTAGTTTATAGACTAGTAAATGCATGTGATAGCAAATCTGTAACAAAATTAAAAACACAAGTAGATCAAATGGAGATGTTTATCTACGGAATTAAATCAGCATTTAGCTGTGGAGATTTTGATACAGCAGATGCTATTATAACAGCAGCAACAACTTTTTGTCAAACAGTCTCAGACTGCGCAGGATGCGGTTGTGGGGATAAATGTTAAATTATGGCTTGTAATTGTAAAAATTGTAAAGATGTAACACTGTTTAAAGGATCAGACGGTGTAGGAGTTCAACATATAGAATTCAATGGATGTCCAACAGCATGTGATGGAACATTTACTATATTCCTCACAGATGGTACAACATATACATCTCCTGATTTAACAGGTGCTGCTGGAGCAGATGGAGCAGATGGAGTTCCATTTAAATTTGTTTTTGAAACTGCATTTACTGATGGAGATCCTTTAATAACAATTCCTTATGCAACAATAACAAATTGTGGTGATATACCTGCCCCTACTTGTATTGCTCCTGAAACTATAGCTAATAATTTTGTAGATTATACAATAAATGTATGGTTTGAAAATGCTGTACTTCCTGGTGATTATACAGTAATTACAGATCAAACTGATATCAGTGTAAATTCTACTACAGGAGCACTTAGAATAAATCCTAATGTGGGAGCTGGAATTTCAGGTAATGTAAGAATAGTGATAATTGCTTAAAATGTGTCAAGTATTAGAAATAACATACTCAGTATTTGGAATTTCAGGAGACTGGACAATACAAGTTCCTGGAGTAAATTATGACGGCACATATTACGAATATTACTTTAATACTCAAGACGGAGGATCAGTTGTTTCAGAATGGAGAATAATCAGAAACGCTGGAGTTCCAGAATGGGAATTACAAAGATTAGTCGGAGGTGTTACATGGACACCTTTAGAAACAGCGCCTGATGGAGAATGCCCCACAGGACCTTGGACTACAGGAACAACTAACCTTATTACTATATCATCTGTTACAGAATATGTTTTAGAAGATGATTGTAGTGCTTGGTATTCTTGGCCAGCAAATACAGAATTAAGTTCTGCATGTGGATATTGGGATTCTGCTATACATCAAGTAGATTCTAAATTAGAAGAATTATTACATGTAGGACAATTTTTAAAATATTATACAGAATTATTTGGAGAAAGTGCGGAAGACACTGGATCTTTTCAAGATGAATTTCAAGGAGTTAGAGTATTAGCTTTAGTTTATTTACTTGCTGATAATTCTATAAGTTTCACTAAATGTAATGGAGGAACTTTTATAGGAGTAATGTTGCAAGATGCTGATAATAATTTAATCAGATATGAATTATGCACTAGGTTAAATTTCCTTGTATTAGGAGCATTTGACACAGTAGTAACTTGGGAAAATGAGATAATTAACTGTAGAAAAGCTTATAGATTTACAAGTGATTGGTCAGGACCCAATATAGATTATTTATTATCTTGGGGAGAAGCTCCTGCATTAGCTAATGCTCCTGCTGGAACAGAATGTTGGACATTATATGATGTAACTATTCCTGCAACTCCTAATCCTGTAGCATATTTATTTCAAGATACACAATGTCCAGAAGGACAGTTTTTAATAGAATTCGGAGGATCAGATTCAAGATTTAGTTTTGTTGACGTTACTCCTATTGAAACAGGAATTATTTGTTTATGTCCTTTACCAGAAGAAGACAATTGTTATGATTTATTAGTATGGGATAAACAATGTGAATTTGCTAAATGTACAAGTACATATTTAAATCATTTGCTATTTGGTAGTTACGACAACAAAGAATTAGAAAATTTAAAAGAACAAAGAAGAATATTAGAGATATTAAATTGTTATGATTCCCGTGATATTGAGAATAATACAACAATTTATAATAACTTTACATATTCTAAGATTAAAAAGCTATTATCATGAAAATAGATAAAAAATTTGCTAGAGAAGCTACTTCAGAAAATAATTTAGAAATAGATTTATTTTTTGATAAAACAACTAATGAAATTGTTTATCTAAATAAAAATAGACAGAAAAAACAATTAGCCACAGGAGGTTCAGGTTTAGTAGGCCCACAAGGTCCTCAAGGTCCTCCAGGAGTAAACGGTGCAACTGGTGCAACTGGTCCTCAAGGAGCAACAGGTCCAGCAGGTCCAGTAGGTGCAGCAGGATTACAATTTGTAGGTACATTTGATCCTAACCGTCCTGATCAAGCTCCAACTAATCCTGGTATTAGATATTTAGAAGGAGATGTTGTATTTTTTAATGGTTCTAGTTATGTTGCTAATACAGATATAACAACTGCAACACCAACACCATTAGACGATCCAGATGCAAGTAATGATTGGGATTTACTTGCATTGGCAGGTTTAGAAGGACCTCAAGGAATTCAAGGTATACAAGGTATACAAGGATTAAGTTTATGGGATCCTATAGTTTCATTAGCAATTCCTAGCGCTACAACTACAGTAGATTTAACTTCAGGTTATAGTTTTAAAATTACTATAGATAATGATGCTACAATAAATCTTTCTACACCTACTAATGTAGGAGACTATAGTTTTATAATAGATAATACAGCAGGAAGAGTAGTTACATTATTAGGAAATGGTACAACATACAGTAATAATGGATTACAACCAATTATAGGAGGAATTACTTTAATGAAAGGTACTTCTGATGGTACTGCAATTTATATAACTGCATTAGAAAATATGCAACTGATACCATGATAGTTAATAGAAAAAATATTGACACTGATGAATTAGTTTTTTGGATTGATCCAGATAACCCGTTATCTTATATTAAATCTGAAGCAATAAATAGCGTAGCAGGTTTAGGTAAGAATTTATTTACAGGTACTACTGATTTTTATAATACTTATCCTGAAGTTGGAACTAGTTATGCTTGGAATAGACCAGGATTTAGTATATTAGGAGTTTCTCCTGTAGCCGCTCCTGCAATTACAGATCCTGATGGAAGTACTAATAGTAGATTATTACAAGAAGATACTAGTAATGTACACCAATTAAGATTTGATCTTACTGTTGAAGGAGAAATTTTAGGACCTCCAGAAACAGTTACGTATTCTTTATTTGTTAAAGACGGTCCTAGTTCTAATAGGCAAATAAGAATATTTAATACAAATACTGATCCTTATAATGCAATAATTAAATTTGATTTTGCTACTAATACTGTTTCAGATTTAGGAGATCCTGGTTCTAATATAGGTTATGGAGCTATTGATGCAGGAGGAGGTTGGTATAGAATATGGTACAGTTTGAAAATAGAAAATTTTATTAGTGCAGGCTCTTATACTATAAGAACTTTTATTGAATTACTTGATGCATCAGGTAATCCTACATATACAGGAGACGGATCTTCAGGAGTTTATATATATGGACCTCAATTTGAAGAAGGAGCTTTAAGTAATTATGTAGAAAAAGGAGATAGTATAGATTATAAAAATGCTTTTCAAAATAGAAAATTTTATAGTTCTAAAACAGATCCAAATCCTACTCCTTATACAACTTCTTTTGAAGGAACTAGTTTAAGATTTAATGCAATTGATTCAGGATTAGCTAGTTCTCCAAATGTAAGATTATCTTTTAGAGACGGAGCGTCTGCTGTAAGTCCTAGAGACCACAGTATTTTTGCTTGGATAAAATTAAATAAAATTGCTAGTGGAGTAGGAGGAGCCCCTAGTATTACTTTACCTGGTTACGCAGTATTTTCTAGAATTGGAGGAAGAACAAATAATGGTCTTTTTGGTATTGTAGAAGATGGAAATAAAATAATGTACAAAGTAAGAGGACGCAGAACTATTGGAGGAGATATAACATATAATCATACATCTAATATTATTCCTGATTTAAATAATGATTGGCATTTAATAAGTGTTAGTTGGGATTCTGCTGGAGGAACATGTTATTTTTATTTAGACGGTAATCCTGTAGGTTCTGATTTTAGTGGGTGGAGTTATTTAGGAGTTTCAGGATCAGGAGGAGGTTTAGAAATAGGCTACTCAACTTCTACAGATCCTAATTTTCCAATATACAATAAATTTAGCGGATTAATAAACACTGCAGGATTTTATAATAAAATATTAAATGCATCAGAACATGAAGCATTGTATAATGCAACTAAATATAGATTCCATAATTAAAAACTAAAATGGAAATAAAAAAGAAATATAAAAGAGATGCTAGAGCAGAGAATGCTTTTGACATAGAGTTATTTTTAGATAAAGAAACAAATAAAGTTTCTTATTTAGATAAGAATAGAATACCTAAAGAAATTGCTCCTGCATCTGAAGGAGGTGAAAGTGGAGGATCAGATTTTCTTACTACTACAGTTACTATAACTGCGGCAGAATTATTAACTACAGCTCCAAACGATACACTAAAAGAATTAATTCCTGCACCAGGAGCTGGTAAATATATTGCAATAAATCGCTTTGTAGGTAAATTTAAAAATGCTACTGTTGCTTATAATAACACTCCTTCTGTAGAGTTTGTTACTACTGTAGGATCATATGGATCTTTTGATATAAGTAGTTTGGGAACAACAGAAAATTTTGTAATATACAAAGGAAACGGACTTGCTTCTGGTATTAATGCAAATATTTATGCAAAATATAAATCTTCTGCAGTTACTCCAACTGTTGGAGATGGGGAAGTAATTGTTGAAATAGAATATAAAATATTAGACTTTTAAATATAAAATAAAATGGCACAAAGAGAAGTAAATATAGCAGGTGGACCTAATAACACTAAAGCACTTGTAACAGGATTACAAGAATTATTAGTTTTAGTAAGTGAAAATTCAGGACTAGCAACAGAAGCTACATTAGAATTAGTTAGATTATTACTTGTACAAATAGAAGCGGATACTACTGCAATAGCTACTAGCACTGCAACAACTGCAGTTAATACTACAGGTGTAGCAAGAACACCAGGAATGTTAAGAGCAACTGGAGCAGGACCACTAGATCTTGTAACTGTTGTAGGATCTAACTTATATTCAGTATCTGTAGCTAATGTAGGATCAACAGACGCAACTGTATTAGGAGCAACTATTAAACCTAATGAGTCACTAAACTTTAATGCAGATGCAGTAAATAACTTCTTTACTACATTTACATATGATCCATTAACTTCAGAATTATTGTTTATCTACGTAAGCTAATACTAATGGCAGTAATATTAGGAAGTCCAGGTATTTATTTAGGAGGAGCAAGTGTTCCACCAGTGCCTCCTTTTGTCAATGAGTATTCAATGTCTTTTGATGGTATTGGTGATTACATCTATGCTGGGACATCATCTCTTGGAATTACTGGAGGAATATCAGTTTCTGCTTGGGTAAAAATACCAACAACAAATACTGGAGGTGCATCTGCTCCTTATGTTCAAGTTATTGCTTGTGAAGATACAACAAGTGGAGGTCAGAGAAATTGGACTTTAGCATGGAGAGGTACTGGATTCAATTATTTTCAATGGTCAGTATTTGCTCCGAATGGAGCTTCTACAACAGTAGCTTCATCTGGAGTAGTTCCTAATGATAATCAATGGCATCATTTACTAGGAACGTTTGACGGCACAACAGGAACAAATGGAGTTAAACTTTATGTTGATGGTAGTTTAAGTAGTCAAGCAACAGCATCATTTGCTGGTTTAAATTCAGGATCAACAGTTGAGCCAACAATAGGAGCTTTGACTGGTGGTGTTGGAAGGAGATTAGAGGGGACTATTGATTCTGTTGCTGTTTGGAATAGTGACCAGAGTTCAAATATAAATAGCATATATTCACCATCTGGAGTTGTAGATATCAGCTCTCTCAATCCATTGAGCTGGTGGAGGATGGGAGATGGTGATTCATTCAGTACAAACTGGACATTGATTGACAATGGATCTGGTGGTAATGATGGGACAAGTGTCTCAATGCCAGAGGAGGCGAGAGTGACTGATGTACCTTAATAAATAAAAGATATGCACAATTATCCAACAGATTATAAATATGGAATCATTCTGACAGCAGATATGGGAGGAATGGATTTCTCTCAAGTATATCCAAAAGATTCAAGTCAAGTAAGATACTCACTGGATGCAACTCAATTTGTCATCAAGTGGGAGCAAGACCATGAGCCTACATTTATTACTGATGGAACTATTGTGCCAGTATCAATATTATCTCACGCAGATTGTTTATCTTTGATGGGCACTCCAGAATGGTCAGAAGATATAGAATAAAATAAAAAAAATTAAAATGAGTACTTTAATAAATATAGCAGGAGGAGGTAATGATACCTTATTTGAAAATACATTATATGTTGCTAAAAATGGTAATGATGCTACAGGTGCAAGGAATAATGCATCTTTTCCATTTTTAACAATTGGAGCAGCAATAGCAGCATCGTTAGTAGGTGATGCAATTTTAGTTTCTCCAGGTACATATGATGAAGAAGGTTTAACACTGCAAGGAAGAACTTTGATAGGTACAGGAGGTTGGGAACATACTGTATTAGGTGTAGATCCTACTCTTGCAACTACTAATATCATAACATTAGATTCAGATGCTTACATACAAGGATTTGGAATAAATGTTCCTAAAACAGCTTTTGCAGGTATAAACTGTACACAAACTGGTGGAACAAACTCAATATATGATATATCTTTTTATGGAAATGGTGAAACAGGTACTTCATTAGGTACTGGTATTATTAGACAAGGTGGGGGTAAAACTATTGGAGCTAATGTTAGAGTTGAAAAAGGCGGTATTAAAGAAGTATTTAAAAATATACAGGGTGTTCTTGCATTAGAAGGAATACATGTACCACAATCTCAAGGTGATATACAAGATGTATTACTTGTAACAACAAATGACCCTACAGGAGCAGCCCCTACTGTCGCTGGTAGAGCTCAGTTTTTAGGATTTAACTGTGGTAAAGGTGATAACGGTCCTTTTGGACCAGGTAATGGTGTTGTAAATATAGTTAGAACAGAAGGTGGTGCTCCAGGAATTATACCAAATGCATTAATATTTACAGCAAACTTTTTTAACTCTGAAAATGCTGTAGCTGGAGCAGGTCAATATGAAAGAATAGAAATACTTGGAGGTAGATTTGAAAATATTACTGGATATTCAGTTATATTAGATTTAGGAGGTAATGCTCAAGAAACAGTATACAGAATATCTGCTAACCATCAACCTACATATTTATATAGTCCTTTAACAGCAGCTTTATCAGAATTTTCATTAAACTTTACTCAAGAACAAACTAATTCTTTAACTAGTTCTTATAATATATTTGGAGCAGACCAAGTAGCAATTGGTTTTGCAGAAAGAGGTTCTGATG
>Ga0070751_1001956_pt1 | contig 11864 bp, 11 predicted proteins | sample VirMetDEL_Aug_28_FD_78514 | JGI IMG/M metagenome (GOLD analysis project Ga0070751, IMG submission 78514) | Aqueous microbial communities from the Delaware River and Bay under freshwater to marine salinity gradient to study organic matter... | ecosystem: Environmental > Aquatic > Marine > Coastal...
AGCGGGAACACGATGTTCAGCAAAGAGTTCCCCGGCGGGATGATGATCCTGACCGGCGCCAACTCAGCGACGGGTCTGCGCTCAACGCCGTGCCGCTACATCTTCCTGGATGAGGTGGATGCGTTTCCGAGCGACGTGGATGGCGAAGGCGACCCGGTGTCACTGGCCGAGCGGCGCAGCACCACGTTCAGCCGGCGCAAGATTTTCATGACCAGCACGCCCACGGTGAAGGATTTCAGCCGGATCGAGGCGGAGTACCTGCTGAGCGATCAGCGGCGGTTTTATGTGCCATGCCCCTGCTGCGGGGAGATGCAGTGGCTGAAGTGGCCGCAGCTGAAGTGGGAGGACAACGAGCCGAGCACGGTGCGCTACGAGTGCGAGGCTTGTTGCGAACGATTCTCAGAAAGCAACAAAACGCGAATGCTGACCGCTGGCGAGTGGCGCGCTACGGCGCCGGGCGATGGCAAGACCGCGGGGTTCCACATCTCATCGCTTTACAGCCCGCTGGGATGGAAAAGCTGGGAGGAGGTGGTCGAGGACTTCCTGCGCAGTAAAGGCGACGCCCCGCGGCTGAAGACCTGGGTCAACACGGTGCTGGGCGAGACGTGGGAGGAGGATTACGCCAGCAAGGTGAGTGCCGAGGGCCTGATGGAGCGCTGCGAGCACTACGACCCGCAGGTGGTGCCCGACGCGGCGCTGGCGCTGACGGTGGGCGTGGACGTGCAGGACAACCGCTTTGCGGTCAGCGTGTGGGGCTGGGGCCGCGAGGAGGAAGGCTGGCTGCTGTACCACCAGGAGATCTACGGCGACCCGGCGCGGCCAGACATCTGGAAGCAGCTTGACGAGGTGGTGCTGCGCGAATGGCAACACGGCACCGGCGGCAAGTTGCGGCCCGACGTGGTGGCGATCGACTCAGGCGGCCACTTCACCAGCGAGGTGTACGCCTACGCGCGCGAGCGTGCCCGGCAAGGCGTGGTGGCAATCAAGGGTCAGTCGCAATCGGGCAAGCCGCCGATCGGCAAGGCCAGCAAGGTGGACGTGAACTACAAGGGCAAGACGCTGAAGCGCTCGGCGCTGGTCTATCCGGTGGGCAGCGACACGGTGAAGACGACGCTGTTCGGGCGGCTGCGGCACAACGACAAGGGCGCCGGCTACCTGCACTTCCACATGGATGCGACAAGCGAGTACTTTGAGCAGCTGACCGCTGAGAAGCAGGTGCTGCGCTACAACCGCGGCGGCTTCCCGGTGCGTGAGTGGGTGAAGAAACCCAGCGCGCGCAACGAAGCGCTCGACTGCTTGGTCTACGCATACGCCGCGTTGAATCTGATGTATCAGCGGTACGACCGGAGAACTATCTGGGACCAGCTGGAAAGAAGGCTGGAGAACGGTGGTGCAGTGCCAAGCAAGCCGCGCCTAAGATCGGAAGGAGCCGGCCAGCGCTCGGCGTTTATCAACAACTGGTGAGGCCGTGAACATCCCCGCCCAGATCAGAGCCGGCGATACGGTGAAGTGGCGGGATGACGCTGCAGCCGACACGCTGGGCAATGCGGTGACCAGCGGCACCTGGACGCTGACGTACTACCTGCGCACCAACACCGCGAGCGAAGGCGCGACGGTGGTGGGCGTGGCCTATGGCCAAGGCTGGGAGTTCACGATCGCTGCGGCCACCAGCGCTGGGTTTGATGCCGGGCAGTGGTACTGGCAGGCGATCGCAACGGCTGGCACCGAGAAGCTGACGCTGGGCGCCGGGCAGCTGGAGGTGCTGGCGGCACTGAGCTACGCCGGCAGCCCTGGCGCGTTCGATGGGCGCAGCCAGGCGCAGAAAGATCTCGACGCGGTGCAGGCCGCGATGCGGGCGATCATCTCCGGCGGCGCGGTGCAGGAGTACACGATCGGCAGCCGGCGGCTGAAGAAGATGGAGATGGCGGATCTGATCCAGCTGGAGAGCAAACTGAAGGCAGAGGTTAAGCGCGAGCAAGCGGCCACAATGGTGGCTAATGGGCTGGGAAGCCCGCATAACTTATTCGTGAGGTTCTGATGGGCGTTCGCAGCGCGATCATGGGCTGGCTGCAACGCGGCACGCCGGAGCTGCCGAAGCCACGGCGGCGGATGTATGAGGGCGCCAAGTTCAGCCGGCTCACGTCTGACTGGGTGACGGGCAACACCAGCGCAGATAGCGAGGTATACGGCTCGGCGCAGAAGCTGCGCGATCGGGTGCGGCAGCTGTGCCGCGACAACGATTATGCGCGGCAGACGTTGCGGGCGATTGCGGCGAACGTGGTCGGCCAGGGCATCCCGTTCCAAGCGCAGGTGCGGATGCAACGCGGCGGGCGGCTGGACAAAAACGTGAACGACCAGATCGAGGCGGCGTGGAAGCGGTGGACTAAAGCGCAGCATTGCCACACGGCGGGCAAGCTGACGTGGCATGACATCGAGGCGCTGGCGATCCGCAGCGTGGCGGAGTCGGGCGAGGTGTTCGTGCGGCTGGTGAAACAGCCGTTCGGTGGCTCGGCGGTGCCGCTGGCGCTGGAAGTGCTGGAGGCCGACCTGCTCGACGATGGGCTAAACGGCCGGAGCCAGCAGGGCAACGAGATCAGGATGGGCGTGGAGGTGGACACCTGGGGCCGCCCGGTGGCGTATCACTTCCTGGCGTATCACCCCGGCGACTATCAGTTCAGCAACCAGCAGATCAGCACGCAGCGCCACAAGCGGGTGCCGGCCGATGAGGTGATCCACCTCTACCGGATGGACCGGCCAGGGCAGACGCGGGGCGTGACATGGTTCGCCAGCGCGATCCAGCGGCTGCATCACCTGCAGGGCTACGAGCAGGCGGAGATCGTGCGGGCGCGTGCGGCGTCGGCGCTGATGGGCTTCATCACCAGCCCTGAGGGCGAGCTGATGGGCGATGAGGTGATGAACGGCGAGCGGGTGAGCAACTTTGAGCCGGGCGTGTTCAAGTACCTGGCACCAGGCGAGAGTGTGACAGTCCCGCAACTGGACGCGCCTGATGGGCAGTTTGAGCCGTTTGTGCGGGCGATGCTGCGCGCGATGGCTGCCGGCATCGGCTGCAGCTACGAGACGGTCTCCAGGGACTTCAGCCAGACCAACTACAGCAGCAGCCGGCTCAGCCTGCTGGAAGACCGCGATCACTGGCGGGTGCTGCAGAACTGGCTGATCGAAAACCTGCACCAGCGGGTGTTCGACGTGTGGCTCGACATGGCGGTGCTCAGCGGCGCGCTGCCGCTGGCCAACTACGAGATCCAAGCTGACCGCTACAAAGCTGTCCACTGGATGCCGCGCGGCTGGGCGTGGGTGGATCCGGGCAAGGAGGTGCAGGCCTACAAAGAAGCGGTGCGCTGCGGCTTCAAGACGCTGGGCGACGTGGTGGCCGAGCAAGGTGGAGACCTTGAGGAGCTGATGCAGTCGCGGCGGATGGAGCTGGATGCAGCCGGCGAGCTGGAGCTGAAGTTCGACACCGACCCGGCCAGCGACCCTGTGCCGGCAGCCCCTGCGCCTGAGACGCCCGATAATGTGAACGACAACCCGGAAACCACCGATGACACAATCGCGTGACCTTGAAGGGCAACTGTTGAAGCGCTCGGAGGTTGCTGACTTCCAGGTCAGCGAGGACGAGCGCAGCATCGAGTTCCCATTCTCCAGCGAGTTCCCGGTCGCTCGCTACTTCGGCAACGAAGTGCTCAGCCATGAGCGCGGCGCTGCTGATCTTGACCGGCTGAACGATTCGGCGCCAGTGCTGTTCAACCACGATCCCAACAAGGTGATCGGTGTCGTTGAACGTGCCTGGCTCGATGACAAAGCCAAGCGCGGCTATGTGAACGTCCGGTTCAGCCGCAACGCATTTGCCCAAGAAGTGCTGGCAGATGTTCGTGATGGCGTGCTGCGCAATGTGTCGTTTGGCTATGCCATCAACGACATGGAGCAGCGCGGCGAAGACTTCGTGGCAACTCGCTGGAGTCCCTACGAAGTGAGCGTGGTTAGCATACCTGCAGACCCAACGGTCGGCGTCGGGCGTGCTCTCGACGCTCAACCTGCGGCTCCCGCCGCATCTCCAACCCCCGAAACAGAACCTGAGGTTCCGATGGAAAACACCCCTGACCTTTCGGCGGTGCGGGCTGAAGCGGCTGCTGAAGCTGCCAAGGCTGAGCGCTCCCGCATCTCCGGCATCACTGCCCTGGCTGAGAAGCATGGGATGGCCGACCTCGGCCGCCAGCTGATCGAAGGTGGCCGCAGCCTCGACGAGGCTCGCGCTGCTGTCCTCGACAAGCTGGGCGCCAAAGTGGAGCCCGTCTCCGAAAAGGCTGCCGACATTGGCCTGTCTGCCAAAGAGACCCGCGAGTTCTCCTTCCAGCGCGCCATCAACGCCCTGGCCAACCCCCAGGACCGCAAGCTCTGGGAAGCTGCCGCCTTCGAGCGCGAGTGCTCCGAGGCTGCTGCCCAGCGCGCCGGCAAGACCGCCCAAGGCATCATGGTGCCCAACGAGGTGCTCCGCCGCGATCTGGTGGTGGGCACTGCCTCCGCTGCTGGTGATCTGGTCGGGACCGACTTCCGCCCTGGTTCGTTTATCGAGCTGCTGCGGAACCGCTCTGCTCTCGTCGGCCTTGGCGTGACCAGCCTGACTGGCCTGTCCGGTAACGTGGCAATCCCCCGCCAGACCGGCGCTGCTACCGCCTACTGGGTGGCTGAGTCCGGTGCTCCCACCGAGAGCAACCAGACGGTTGACCAGGTGAACATGTCGCCCAAGACGGTCGGCGCCTTCACCGATTACAGCCGCAAGCTGATGCTGCAATCCAGCATCGACGTGGAGCAGATGATCCGCCAGGATCTCGCCACCGTGTTGGCGCTGGAGATCGACCGCGTGGGTCTCTATGGCCTAGGCAGCAGCAACCAGCCCCTGGGCGTGAAGCTGACCACCGGCATCAACACCGAAGACTTCGGTGCCGCCACTCCCACCTACGCCGAGGTGGTGAGCATGGAGAGCAAGATCGCCGCCGACAACGCCGACATCGGCGCCATGTCCTACCTGATGAACGCCTCCATGCGTGGCGCTCTGAAGACCAAGGACAAGGGCACCGACACCGGCGCCTATGTGTTTGAACCTGGCGGCACCGTCAACGGCTACAGCGCAGCGGTGAGCAATCAGGTGCTCAGCGGCGACATCTTCTTCGCCGTGTGGTCGCAGCTGATCATGGGCATGTGGTCTGGCCTGGATCTGACCGTGGATCCTTACACCCACAGCACCAGCGGCACCGTTCGCGTGGTGGCTCTGCAGGACGTGGACTTCGGTGTCCGTCATCCCGAGAGCTTCTGCCGCGGCAATAACACCCTCTGATCTGATGGAGGCGGGGCGGTCTAACGGCCGCCCCTAACCAGCATGGACATTGAGATCCTGAAGACCACGATGGTGGGCGGCCAGCTCGCAAGAGCTGGAGCAAAGGTGGCGGCTTCCGCTGCTGATGCACGCCTGCTGATCGGGATTGGCAAGGCGGTAGCGGCCAGCATTGCTGCCGAGTTCGCGCCTGAGCCAGAGCCGGTAGTGGCTCCCAAACGCAAACCCCGCACAAAGGTGACCCCAAATGGCGATCTTTCAGCAAACCCTTGAGAAGCTGCAGCACTTCACGCTGCTGGCTACCACCACCATCACCGGCACCGGCGACCAGACTGGCGTCGATCTTCTTGAGTACGACGGCGACATTCAGATCATCCTGTCCGGCACTGCTGCTGGCGCTGGCGCTGATCTGACCTTCCGCATCGAGGAGTCAGACGACAACGTGACCTACACCGCTGTCACCGGCGGCGGCTTTACCGCAATCGGCAACACTGCTGCCAAGCAGGTGAAGACCCTGAACCGCGATGAGCTAAAGCGCTATGTGCGCCTGAGCTGCACCGCTGAAACCGGCACCGCTTCCAGCGCTGTCACCTGCTTCGGCTACGGCCTCAAGAAGTACGGCTGATGGCTCTGACTGAGGATCTGAATCTGTTCCTCAGCGATTTCGGCGTCACTGTCACCAGTGGCGCCGTTTCGGCATTGGGCATCCTTGACATGCCGTCGCAGGTGCTCGCTGGCGACATGGTGCTGAGCACTGACTACACGCTGACCGCGCGCTATGCGGATTTCGGCGGGCTGGTCTACGGCGACGGCGTGACGGTGGATGGCGTGAACTATCAGGTGCGCGAGACGCGCCGGATTGATGACGGGATGTTTGTCGAGATTGGCCTAATGAAGCTGGCGCCTGAGGCAACAGCACCTGGCGGGCAGCCGCGTGAGTTCGGTCTGCAGGACCTGGCGGATGTGAACATCACCAGCGCGCAGCAGGGCGACGCGCTGATCTACGACGGCACAGAATGGGTTGATACCAACGAGATCGACGGCGGAGGCGCCTAATGGCCACGACGCGGCAGCGGATCAAGCTCAGGCGTGACACGGCTGCCAACTGGACGGCTGCCAACCCGGTGCTCGCGGCCGGCGAGGTGGGCTACGAGATCGACACCAAGCAGGCGAAGGTGGGCGATGGCAGCGCCACATGGAGCGCGCTGGAGTACGCGCCATGGAACCGCAACCCCACGCTGCAGTCGATCCAGCTGCTGACCACCGGCGGCAATGCGGACACCGCTGGCGAGCTGGCGTGGAACGAGGATGAGCAGACGCTGGACGTTGCCAAGGGCGGCGGCACGGTGCTGCAGGTCGGACAGGAGACCGCCTTCCTGGTCTACAACGACACGGCCAACACGATCACGGAAGGCACCGGCGTGATGTACGCCGGCACCAATGGCGCGAGCGGCCATCTGCAGGTGGCGCCGATGATTGCCAACGGCAGCCTGCCTGGGCATGTGTTCCTCGGCGTGATGACCGAGACGGTGGCGCCGGATGACAGCGGTTTCGTGACCGTTTTCGGCAAGGTGCGCGGCATCGACACCACCGCCTATCCGGTGGACTCGATCCTTTACTGCGACCCGGCCAACCCTGGCGGGTTTGTCACGGTTGAGCCGGATGGTCCGAACCTCAAGCTGCCGGTGGCCGCGGTGATCACTTCGGCCAACAACGGCATCATCTTTGTGCGATCCGACGCTGGCACACGGATCAGCGACTGCCACGACGTTGAAACCAGCGACGCGCATGACGGCGACGTGTTGACCTGGGTGGATGCAATGAACCGCTGGGAGCACAAGCCGCCGACCAACGGCTCAGCACCGCGCAGCATCACGATCGCAGGGCCGTTGGTAAACGACAGCTTCACGCTGTTCCGCACCAGCCGCGAGACAACGATCAACAGCGTGGTGGGCTTGGTGTCCGGCGGCTCGGTGACCTACGAGCTGCGCTATGCCGGCGACCGCACCACCACTGGCACGCTGGCGACGGTCTCCGACACCGTGACCAACACCACCAACGGCGACACCGCCACGGTGCAGAACCAGCCCATCCCAGCCGATCGCTGGGTGTGGGTGGAGATCACAGCAGTCAGCGGCACGGTGGACGAGTTCAACTTGTCCGTCGCGTTCTGAGCCTAAACTGAACCCATAGCACAGGAGCCTCACAGGCCATGGCGACCTTCAACAAGTTCAACTCCTTCGTCGAGGCTCTGGCCGAGAAGGTCCACAACCTTGGCTCCGACACGCTGACGGTGGCTTTGACCAACACGCTCCCGGTAAACACCGACACCCAGCTGAGCAACATCACGCAGATCAGCTACACCAACCTGAGCAGCCGGGTGCTGGCAGGCGTAACCTCCGCCCAAACCAGCGGCACCTACACACTGGACGCCAACGATCTGGTGCTTACCGCCAGCGGCACGGTGCCGACGTTCCGCTATGTGGTGCTCTACAACGACACCGCCACCAACGATGAGCTGATCGGCTGGTATGACTACGGCGCCACTGTGGACCTACTGAACGGCGAGACCTTCACGATCACCTGGGACGCTGCTGGCATCCTGACCCTGGCCTGATAACTGACGCGGAGGCGGGACGGTGGCTGTCGCCCATAGCTCTGACTCGGAATCCCATACCGGAACAACAGGCTCAACCAACCAGACATCGTTTAGCTGGACGCATACGCAGACCGGCACGCCGCAGGGCGTGCTTGTCTTCGTTCATACGATCAGCGCCAGCAACTTCATCAGCTCCGTCACCTATGGCGGCACGGCACTGACGCGAGTCACTGGTGCGGTCGCTATTGATACCGCTGGTGAACCAGGCCGGACTGACATGTTTTTCCTGGGTTCTGGGCTGGGCAGCGGCAACCAGACCATCACAGTCAACCGGACCAACAACGCGACGATCATGTACGCGTCGGCGGCGACGGTCACCGCTGGCGCTGATGTCAATGTCACCGGCATCCAGGTTTTACAAAACAACCAGACACTGGTTGAACTTGCCATTGATGACGGCAGCTCTGGCATTGATAGCTTGCGCTATGCGGCTGCCTACTACGGCGCCAACTCACCGGCTTCTGCTGGTGCTAACAGCACACAGTTAACAAGCATCGACCTCGGCAGCTTTGGCAACTCGATGGTGGTGGAAAACACTGCCGGCCAAGGTGCGCGAAACGTTGGCTTTCAGGGCGGTGCTGATGACTTGGCGGCAGTGTTTGTGGCCGTGCGCGAAGTCACCGCCTGGAGCACAACTGGCGAGACAGGCAGCTTCACGCTGACCGGCAACGATGCCACGCTGACAGTGACGGCTGTCAAGGCAATAGCAGCCGAACTTGGAACGTTCACACTGACCGGCAATCCGGCTGATTTCGCTCGCCAGTACAGCATCACCATCGACGCCGGCGGCTTCACGCTGACCGGCAACCCAGCAGACCTGCGCCACAACATCCGCATCGAGGGCGGCACGGGCGCGTTCAGCCTGACGGGCAACGCTGCCACGCTCACCAAGGCCACGGCAAAGGAACTGCTGCCCATTGTTGGTGCCTTCAGCCTGACGGGAAACCAAGCAGGGCTGACGCAGGGCTATGCCATTACTGCTGACCGTGGCGCCTTCACGCTGACAGGCAACCCGGCAACCTTGGCCGACACCGATCAGCTTGATGCGACTGCTGGCACTTTCAGCCTCACGGGCAATGCGGCCACACTCAAGCGTGGCAGTGCATTAGCCGGCGATCGTGGCGCGTTCACGCTGACGGGACAGCAGGCCGGGCTTGCTCATGCGGTCAAGCTCGGCGGTGGCACGGGTGCGTTCACCCTGACCGGCAACCAGGCAGGCCTCGCGCAGGGCTACGCGCTGGCGGGCGGCACCGGCGCGTTCACGCTGACCGGCAACAACGCAACGCTCACCAAGGCCGCAGCCGATGAGCTGAGCGCCCTGGTCGGCACGTTCAGCCTGACCGGCAATGGCGCCACGCTGAGCCGCAGCAGGCTGTTCGCTGCCGATCGCGGGCAGTTCACCCTGGCCGGCCAAGCGGCCTCCCTGCGGCAGGGCTGGCGCGCTGCTGGCGATCGCGGGCAGTTCCTGCTGACTGGCAACCCGGCAGCACTGGCAGCCGATCACAGCGTGCTGGGCGCCATTGGTGCGTTCACCCTGACCGGCAACCCAGCCAAGTTGGCCGCCGCCGACGAGCTTGATGCGGTGACCGGCGTCTTTACCCTGACCGGCAACGCTGCCAGCCTGGCCAAGTCCGGCGGCGGCGGCAGGCGCCGGGTGGTGTTCATCTTCTAGGAACGTCCCGCATTTGCCCGAGCATTGACCACACCGATCCCGCTACTCTGACGCCATGAGCACACGCCGCGAGACCATACTGGCCGCCATCCGCACGGCACTTACCGGCACCGTGCAGGTGGGAACGCGGATCTATCGCAGCCGCGTCGAGCCGCTTGCCAGACAGGAAAGCCCGGCGATTGTGATCGAGCCGGTCAACGACAACGCTCAGCAGAACACCAGCCTGCCGACGCTGGACTGGAGCCTTAATGTGCGCATTGCGGTGATCGTGCGCGGCACTGTGCCCGATCAGCTGGCCGACCCGATCGTGGAGGATCTGCACAGCAAGCTGATGGCAGACCTCACCCTTGGCGGCTATGCCATGGACATCCAGCCGCAGTCCGTCAGCTTTGAGATGGTCGAGGCCGATCAGCCAGCCGGCGTGATCAGCTGCGACTATCTGATCCGCTACCGCACCAGCGTGACTAATCTGGCAACAGCGTGATGGCTACCATGGTGGATGAACACGCGGGCAAAGGCGGTTCTTACCTGCTGAACCCGAAAACCGGCAAACGGAAGCTCATCGAGCGGACGGCGCCGGCTACTCCCTCCGAACCCCAAGAAGAGGTATTGAGCCATGCCGCTCCTGAGCCGCAAACGCCTGATCCTGGCCGAGATTGAAGGCACCTATGGAACCGACCCCACGCCGCTCGGAAGTGATGCGGTGCTGGTGCGGAACCTTGAGATCACGCCGATCGAGGCCGATACCGTCAGCCGCGATCTGATCCGCCCTTATTTGGGCAACTCCACCCAGCTGCTGGCCAACACGCGGGTGGGCATCACCTTTGAGGCTGAGCTGGCCGGCTCCGGCACCGCCGGCACTGCCAGCAAGCTGGACGCGCTGTTGCGCTCTTGCGGCTTGGCCGCCACCACCACGGGCGCAGCTATCACCGGCAGCGCTCAAGCTGGCAGCGCTGGCTCGATCACGCTGGCGGTTGCTGCAAGCGCCACCGACAACCTCTACAACGGCATGGTGATTTCGATCACCAGCGGCACCGGCAGCGGCGACAAGGGCATCATCACCGCCTACAACGGCACCACCAAGGTGGCGACCGTTCAGAAGACCACGACCGCCTTCACGCCGGGCGCCAGCAGCGGCTACAGCATCTCGGCAAACGTGGGCTACAAGCCCGTGAGCGAAAGCTTTGAAAGCTCCACGATTTACTTCAACAATGACGGCGTGTTGCACAAAGCCACCGGCTGCCGCGGCACCTTCAACCTGAGCTGTGAAGTCGGGCAGATCCCGGTGATTAGCTTCACGATGACCGGCATCTACAACGCCCCGACCGATACCGCTGCGCCGGCTGTCACCTATACCAACCAGGCGACGCCGGTCATCTTCAAGGCGGGCAACACGCTGGGCGTGTCGATCCTCGGCTACGCCTCTGCTTGCGTCCAGTCGCTCAGCTTCGACATCGCCAACGAGGTGATTTATCGGGAGCTGGTTGGCTGCACCAAGTCGGTCACCATCACCAACCGCGCCCCTAGCGGCACGGCTGTGATCGAAGCGCCGACGATTGCGCAGAAGGATTATTTCACGATCGCCAACGATGACACCACCGGGCTGGTGAGCTTCCAACATGGCACCACTGCAGGAAACATTGTTACCCTGCTGTCGCCCACGGTTGACATCGGCAACCCGTCCTACTCTGACCAGGACGGCATCCAGATGCTGAACCTGCCCTATGTGGCAATTCCCTCCAGCTCTGGCAACGACGAGCTGTATCTCACCTTCCAATAGGAGCATCCTGCATGGCGTTCGTTCTCAAACAGTCCGACACCTACGTCTGGCCGGTCACCTTTGACATTCCCGTCGATGGTGGCCGGCATGAACGGCAAACATTCGACGGTGAGTTCAAACGCCATCCGCAGAGCAAGATCGGCCCGATGGTGGCCGAGCTGCAGAAGCTGGAGGACTTGGGCGACCTGGAGCGCATCACTGAGATGGCGGCCGAGCTGCTGGTTGGCTGGTCCGGCGTGACTGGTGACGATGGCAAGGAAATCCCCTTCAGCCAGAAGGCACTGCAGCAGATACTGGAGGTGCCGTTCCTGGCGGTGGCGGTGCTGAAGGCCTACATGGACAGCATCAAAGGAGCCAAGAGAAAAAACTGACCGAGGCCGCCGAGCATTAGGCCGGTGGCGGCGTG
>Ga0070751_1001964_pt1 | contig 11836 bp, 1 predicted proteins | sample VirMetDEL_Aug_28_FD_78514 | JGI IMG/M metagenome (GOLD analysis project Ga0070751, IMG submission 78514) | Aqueous microbial communities from the Delaware River and Bay under freshwater to marine salinity gradient to study organic matter... | ecosystem: Environmental > Aquatic > Marine > Coastal ...
ACGGACGGCTCACCAAGGAAGGCGAGGAGCGCCTGCGTTCGGCCGTTCTGGCAGCCTCCTACGGTGATCCTGACGCGCTTGGGCGCATGCTTGAGTCGACCGACGACAACATCCGCGCGATCTCCGGCGCGATGCTGGACGTCACCGGCCTCATTCAGCAACTGAAAGCCAGCGTGGCTCGCGGCGAGACCGCGCCAGAGTTTGACATTTCCGACCAGATCGCCGAAGCCGCTCGGACGATCTCCGAGATGCGTGCGCGCGGTGAGCGCCCGGCCGAGATTCTGGCCCAGGAAGATGCGTTCACGCAGCGGGATCCGATCGTGGAAGCGTTGATCCGCGGGTTCTACAACGAAGACCTGACGCGGGCTGTAAGCCGCAAGAAGATGACTGAACTGCTGACGCTTTACCTCGAGGAGGCTCAGCTCCACTCCGGCCAAGAGGCTTTGATCCCAGATGAAACTACCCCAGAGCTCGTCCTCGCCAACTCCTACGCCAGAGCCAGAGGCATCGGCGAAGACCTCTTCTCCGAGAGCGAGAGCGCTGCTGGCGCTACTGATGCAGGCGATGGGCGAGGGGTCGCAGGACCAGCAGCTACAACAGGCGGGCAGCCTGCTGGAGCAGCAGATACAGAAGTAAACATCAACACCGAAGAGTTTGCTGCCAAGTTCATTCCTTTCAAGAAGGAAGCTCCTCAGCCGCCGGTTGATAAGGAACAGCTTGCGTTCTTCAACGATCTGTTTGGCGACCAGGAACAGCAGCCTGTTTCTGTTGAGCCGAGCTCTCCGACCGATGAGATGCGGACGGCCTTCTCTGACGTCCTGGCCAACACCAAGCTGCCACGGTCGAAGTGGGGGCCGGCGATTGCCGAGCGCATTACGACCGACATCACCCAGGACCAGCTCGAGAAGCTGGAGCGCGAGGCGCTCGACCAGGGCCTGCTCCGCGAGTACAAGCACGGCGGCAAGATGCGCATCAAGCGCGAGCCGAAGGCTAAGACGACGCCGTTGCAGGCGCGCGGTGTCACGGAAAGTGTCACAGAACCGGAAACTGTGACAGATCCAGCAGATCTGCCGAATTTCGGCCTGCCGCCGATCCCTGAGACGCTGCCTGATGGCGATCCTCTTCTGCAATCGCGCGACCAGGACAACTCGCCTGAGCGCGTAGCCATGCGCGATCGCCTGATCGATCAGCGCTTCGAAGGCAAGACGCCAGCCGAAGGCCAGCCGATTGCCTACGTCATGGGAGGTGGCACGGCAGCCGGCAAGGGCACCGTTCTTGGTCAGTTGGAAGAAGCCGGTATCATCGGCGAGAACTTTGTTCACCTCGATCCAGACTCGTTCAAGATGGGCGACAAGGACAAGGGCTTTGGTGGTATCCCTGAGTTCCAGCAGATTGTTGACGCAGGCGATGGCCGCGCCTCGAGCGTTGTTCATGTCGAGTCAGCTGGCATTTCTGACCGGGCACGCACGCGCGCCATTGAAGGCAACTACAACATCATTCTGGATCGCACGCTTGGTACGCCTGAAAGCAGTATGGCAGAGCTGCAATCGCTGAAGGATGCCGGGTATAAGGTCATCCTGGTGGGCGTCACTGTGCGCGCCGAAACCGCTGTTCAGCGCTCAGTAGACCGCGCCAAGAGAACCAACCGGTGGGTTCCGGTCGATGGTGCGTTAATACGTCACAAGGGATTTTCACAGGGTTGGGAATCCTACGTCGACCTGGTTGATCAGGCGGTTCTGTTCGACACCGAGGTGCCGCAGGGCAAGCCAGCGGTTCTGGTTGCCTCTAAGAAGGCCGGCGAAGAGCTGGAAATCATCAACGAAACTGCCTATAATATGTTTAGGCAGAAAGGGGAGCTGAATGAAAAAGCCAACACCCTCAACGAGCTCAGAGCAAGCCAGCCAGGAGTGGCCGCCCCAGATCTCGGAGGAGGCCGCACTCAGGGGCTTCAAGAAGCGAGAGCGGCAATTGAAAGCCAACGCCCTCCCGATCCCGGTCAGCTGGGACGAGAAGGACTAACCGAAGGGCCTGGAGAAATCCAGGCCTTAGTTTTATCTGAGCTCACCGACAACGATTTTGCCAAGGATCGCGCCGAAGCAGCCATCACTCTTTGGGAAGAGGCCAACAAGGAAATGGCAAGTCAGGGCCTCCTCGAGGATGTCCTGCGTGTCGAGTCCGCCCGCGGCAGTGTTGAGGCAACGCAAGAGGCTGTTGCCGACATATCCAGCGATCCAGGGTTCTTGAAGGCGGACGCCCTACGGCTTGCCAATGTAGTCGGTTATCCAACCAATTCGCGTACCACCAAGAAACAAGCCCTCGACAGCATCGTCGAGCGCACGCGCGACATGATCGCGAACAGCGAAGTCGCCGAGCTGATCACACAGGAGCTTACGGATGCATCAAGTGGCGGCATCGATCTGGAACGAGATCGCGGAGACCGAGAAGCTGGCGACACCATGGGCGCAGGAAATGTTCCCGTTGCCGCCGGAGGACTTGGACTTGGCGCTGGAGAAGGAGGAGTCCCGGTTAATGAAGGGCCAGGACTCTTCGGTCGTGACGGCGTACCTGATGGTGATGCCCTTGCTGTGGGAGAACCAGGCGATCCGCCGATACAAGGAACGGCGCCCGGACCTGACCGGAGCCCTACCAGAGATCCTGACAGTGGACGAAGCAGTGATGCTCGCGAGCCGGGAGGTAGCCTTGAGCCGATCGCAGCAGAAATCATTGAGAACGCTGCTACAGAAGCGTCCGACGTAGAAGACGCGGCTGAGCGCCAACGGCGCGCCGATGAGATCGAGATCGTCCCCGGCGATCAAGAGAACGTCGTCGCCACGCTGCCCAACGTCAACATCCCGAATACGATCGATATCGCGAAGGTAGAGAACCGCTTCGCGGATCCGAATGCGCTGCCAGGATTCCTGGTCACCAACGGAACCGGCACCGGCAAGACGTTCCTGGGCCTCGGCGTCGTCAAGCGTATGGTTCGCCAGGGCAAGGATAATATCCTGATTGTTGCCCCGAGCCAGGGGATCGTCGATGGCTGGATCCGAGATGGGCGCCAGTTCGATCTCGAGATTGCTCGCCTTGAAAGCACCCAGGACGCTGGAACGGGTGTTGTTGCGACGACCTACGCCAACCTGCGCGAGAACAACGCCCTGATTGGGCGTAATTGGGATCTGATCATCACGGATGAGGCGCACAAGCTCTCGCAAAACAAGTCAGGCAATCCTTCAGATGCCCTGAGAGCGCTGCGGGCGCTCACGAATCACAGCCCAGCGCTGCGCGCACGCATGACGCTCTGGGGTGAGTATGAAGAGCTCCAGCGTATGCGTGATGCAGCCAAGCTGACGGAGAACCCTGACGACGTTGCCAGAGCTGAAATTTTCGAGGCTGAGCTTGGTGTGCGGCGTCAGTTGTTTGCGGATCAATACAAAGACGAGCCAGTTACCAACGTCCTGTTCCTGTCGGCAACGCCGTTCGCCTACCGCAAGTCTACCGATTATGCCGAGGGCTTCTTGTTCACATACCCAGAGGACAAGGGCGGCTACAACAACCGCGGCGGACAGGATGAGTTCCTGGTCACCAACTTCGGCTATAACATGCGCTACGGGCGCGCCGAGGAGCCTGGTCCGGAGGTCAATGTTGCCGTCCTGGAGCGCCAGTTCTTCGAGAATATGCGTCGGGATGGGGCTCTCACAGGTCGTCGCCTCGAGGTCGATTACGATTACGACCGCCGGTTCGTCCTGGTGGATGATGCGATTGGCTCCAAGATCGACCCGGCGGTTGAGTGGATGAACGAGCAGGGCAACTACCGCCGCTTCCGTCCATTGGTCGAACACTTCCGCGAGCGCTTCAATTATCTGGCCCAGCGCCGCCTCCTCGAGGCGATGAAGGCGCACCATGCCATCCCGCGCATCAAGAAGGACATGGAGCTCGGCCGCAAGGTCGTGGTGTTCCATGATTACATCGAGGGCGCCGGATTCAATCCGTTCGCGCTCTACGAGGATCCAGCCGCAAGGGCTGGCTCGGAGCGTGACGCGCCGACGTTTGGCGAGCTCTATGACGAGTTCGTTCGGAATAACCCATACGTCAAGGGGATGAACTTCGCTCGCTTCGTCAATCCGATCGAGACGTTAACCAAGGCGTTCCCTGATGCGCTGCTCTACAACGGCCGCGTTCCCAACAAGAAGCGCCGTGAAGCTCGCGACCAGTTCAACGATGATGACTCTGGCAAGAACTTGATCATCATTCAGTCAGACGCTGGCGAGGCGGGCATCTCTCTGCACGACAAGACAGGCAAGCACCAGCGGATCCTGTACAATCTCGGCCTGCCCACGAAGCCGACGACGGCGATCCAGCAAGAGGGTCGGATCTACCGGACTGGCCAGGTCTCGAATGCGATCTTCCGCTATATGTCCACGGGCACGAGGTGAGAGCGCATCGCGTTTGCCCAGACGATCGCCGAGCGGGCCAGCACTGCTGAGAACCTGGCGCTGGGTGAAGAAGCGCGTCATCTGCGCGAGAGCTTCATCGATGCCTTCAATGATGCCGAAGAGATCGCGCAGGGAGCGGATGAAGGTACGGGCGGCAAGGAGAAGGACCGCGCCGGCCAGGCGCCGCTGAGCGATTTCGATCGCGCCAAGGCCTTCTACTTCGCCCAGGGCAAGAAGAAGGGCAGGCGCGACCAGCGCGAAGGCAAGGACTACTACGCCACGCCTGAGCCTGTTGGCCTGAAAATGACCGAGTGGGCTGACATCGAGGTCGGCGAGTCTGTCCTCGAGCCATCGGCCGGGCATGGCGCCATCGCGCGCTGGTTCCCGGAAAGCTCCAAGCGCACCCTGATCGAGCCGTCACCGACGCTGGCGTCAAAGGCCTCTCTGTCGTCACCAGGCGCCAAGGTGATCGAAGGCACGTTCGAGAACTACCATATCGTCAACAAGCACGATGCGGTCATCATGAACCCGCCGTTCGGGCAGGGCGGTGCGCTGGCGTTCGAGCACGTCAAGAAGGCGCTTGGGCATACCAAGAACCGGGGTCGCGTGATTGCGCTGGTTCCGCGTGGGCCAGCGGCTGACAAGCAATGGGACAAGCTACTCGAGTCGAAGGAGATGGAAGGCGTCTTCACGGTCGCAACGATCGAGATGCCGACTATTTTGTTCGAGCGTGCCGGCACCAAGGTCGCAACCCGCATCATCGTCCTGGAGAAGAACCTCGAGGCCTATGATGGTCTGATGGAGGCGCCCACCGCGCGCAGCATCGATCTGAGCAATGCGGACGATATCGGTGAGTTCTTTGATCGTCTCGACACGATCAACCTGGGCAAGCGTGAGCGCCGCGTTGTCGCGCGTCCGCCCGTAGCGCGGGCGCCGGCCCGACCAGAGCTTGAGCTGCCGCGTGCCCTTAACAGCGCCACCATGCGTCACATGGGCATCCCGACGCTTGGCGATCGTGCGAAGGCTTTGCCTGAGCCGCCGCCTCCCCCGCCGGCACCTGAGCCGGTTACAACTGAGAGTGCAATCGAGCCCCAGGAATTTGCGAACGCTGCGGAGGCCGAGGATTACTTCCACGAGATCATCGATGAGATCGGATCAGAACTCGTGCCGGCCAACCAGATCGCGTTGCGCAACGACCTGCCGCGCGCCGAGGCTTTGCTGGCAGAGGTCGAGCAGGCCCTGCAAGAGGCCAGGAAGGTCAGTGCGCTTGGCGGTGAGCCTTTGAGCCCGCGCCAGATCATCGAGACCGACCCAACCAGGGGCCGCCCGATCACGGGCACGCTCGAATCCCAGAAGTACGATCTTACCGAGATCGTCAGTCGCGCCCGCGAGCGTGCCGAGCGCCAGGCCCGGCAGCAGCCGGCAGCCCAGCCACCCTCGAACATGGTCAGCTTCAGGACCGGCGAGACCGTTCACGGGAAGACCGGCGAGCAGCTATTCGTGGCCTCGATCCGTGAACGTGTGCCGCGTGAGACCTACAATCGTCTGCGCAGAATCGCGAGGGATAACGGCGGCTACTACTCGCCACACAGAGGCGGAAAAGCCATTCCTGGCTTCCAGTTCAAGTCGCCGGAGGATCGCCAGGCGTTCCTCGAGGCAACGGCCAATGTGCCGCGCGATCCCAACGACGACATCATGGCCAAGATCCGCGGCCTGCACTACTCGCCGTATGATTTTGGGCAGTTCGATATGTCCAAGATCGGGACCGGCGAGGGTGCCCAGGCCTACGGCCGCGGCATGTATTTCGCTGAGAACCGTGGAACGGTTGGGTTTTACCGGGAGGCCCTGCGGTTCAAGGCGGAAGGCCTAACCATCGGCGGCAAGAACTTCAACAATTACGTTGCGAAACATGTCAGCGACAGCATGCGTGGCGTATTCGAGGCCGCTGAAGGTGCTGAGCCCGCACTGGAAAGGATGGAGAAACTAGCTGACAGAATGGACAACTTGGAGACGTTTCAACTTGTTGCTCATTCTTATGTTGGCGGAACGTCAAATGACCTTCGTAGGTGGGTTAAAGAGCTCAGGGAGGCTATTGCCACCGGCGAAAAAATCGAGCCGTTTGATGGCGTCGATTACGAGGTTGATATCGACGTTGAGCCCGAGCAGATGCTGCACTGGGACGAGACGCTCCATGATCAGCCTGAGGGTGTGAGGTATCTCATTCGCACGAACCCGAGGATCTATGCAGCTTGGAATGCGCTGCGCCGAGGGATGACGGAAGAACCGATTATGGGGCGCCTTGTTAAGCGCCTCGAGAGGGATATCGGAGTCCAGGAAACTCAAGACCTGTTCCTCGAAGCTGGTATCCCCGGCATCCGCTACCTGGATCAGTTCTCTCGAGACAATCCATTCGATTACATGGTCGATGGCCAGCCTGTTGATATAGATGATGGCGTAGCCATGAACGTCGAGCTTGAGGCGGCCGAGGCTATTAGGCTGATTAATGAATCAGGCGGTTCTGTATCGGGAGCGATTTCCAACTTTCATCTCGCACGGTCACGCTTGCCGCTCGAAAAGCGCAGCGAGTTTGGCGGGCGCGTCCTTGATCTCCTTGCGTCTGGGCGGATCACCGCAACTCGCCGTGATGCCACCTACAACATGGTGGTCCTCGATGACAACTTGATCAGCATCAAGTCCAAGAATGGTGAGCCTGTGTCTAGTGAAGTCGCCGATGATATCATGGCGCGGATCCAGGCGATGCACTATTCACCTTACTACTTCACGAAGTTCGATATTTCCAAGATCGGATCGGGCGACGGCAAGCAGCTCTTTGGCCATGGCCTCTACTTCTCCAAGGCCCGCGAAGTCGTTGACATGTACCACAAGGATTTGAACCACAAGGCCAGGACGGTAACGGTCAATGGCAAGGTCATTCAGAACGATCCGGCTGGCCTTTATCTCTTCCGCGCCCTGGACAACGGCGAGAAGATCGAATCGATGCCGGAAGATTTGCGCATCATCGCCACCTCGGCAGCGAAGAATGAGCAGGTCAGGGATCTATGGGGCGAGCCGGATCAGCTCTTAAAGGCCGCCGATACGATCGAGGGATGGCTTGCCGATGGTGCTACGATCCAAAGGTATCAGGGCTCGTTCTACGATGTCGAGCTCGATATGAAGGAGGAAGAGCTCCTCGATTGGAATGCGCCCTATGCGGAACAGCCCGAGATCGTCAAGAAGGCGTTGACCAAGTTCTTTGGTGAAGAGCGTGTTGCCCAGTTTGAAGCCAACGAACTTTCGGGTGGCGCCCTCTATGAGCTTGTGGCTGAACGCTCTTTTGGTGATGTAGAGATCGCCTCGATGCAATTGTCGTATCAAGGCGTTAAAGGCATTCAGTATTTCGATGCCGTCACGCCGACGACGCAGAACCCAGAAGGTCTGACGCGCAACTTTGTAACGTTCACTGATGATGTTGTCAAGATCAGGCGCATCGATGGTAAGCCGGTCGACGAGGCTATTCGCCAGGACATCATTGCGAAGATCCGCTCGGTTCAACAGGGCAAACCTGTTGCCGAGCCGGGCGCACCAATGTCGCCTGAGTTCGCTGACATGGTGCCGCAATTCCGTCAGAGAGTTCTCGACCAGGTCAGCAGGATGATGCCGGCCGACGTTAAGGTGCGTGTTGAGGACAACATCGTCCACATGGGATCTCAGCTTAGTGCTCAGTATTCTCCCATGAAGCAGATCGTAACGATCTCGATGGATCAAGGTGTTGACGAGGCGCTCGCCGGCGGGCGTCACGAGGCTGTTCACGTTTCGCGCACGATGGGCCTGTTCTCACAGAACGAATGGCAGATCTTGACCGAGCGCGCGGCCAAGGTGGATACCGCTCTTAAGGGGACAGCTCTTGAGCAGCGGTATCGAGAAATGTATGGCGCGTCAGCAGATCGACGCAATCTGACAGGCGCAGACCGCGAGGCGTTCATCAATGAAATGATGGACCAGGAGCGTGTTGCTCGAATGATCGAGCCCGGCGCACAGTATGGGTCTGGCATCAATGGTCTGCTCCAGCGGATCGGTGACTTCCTGCAAGCAATCGTGAACGCTGCTCGTGGCCTTGGCTTCCAATCTTCCGCGGATATATTCCGGCGCGTGGAGTCCGGCGAAGTGGCCGGCCGCCGCAAGACGGCCAGCGAAACCGCTTCCGGTCGTGCAGGTCTGTCGGCGTTTGATAATGCGGTGGATGAAGCTGTCGATACGCGCGTGTGGGGTGATGAGGACTTCACCGGCACGATTGAGCTTCGCACCGACGAGGACGGGCGCAGGATACGCACCTACAAGACGGATCAGTGGGGCGCTGCCAGCGTCATTGAGAACGACGGCACCGGCACCTGGGCCGTTCAGACGGTCAACTCGACCGATCCGCAGTCGGTCGAAAGTCTACTGGCCGAGATTGAGAACGACATTGGCCAGTACCTGGCGCCCAACGGCCTCTTGACCGAGCAACAAATGGAGCGATGGTCCAGCCTCGAACCAGAAAACGTCCAAGGCCACCGCCAACTCGGTGGCCTTTTTCATGGGCTCTACGCGCCAGCCGACATGGCGCGCCTCATGGGCGACGTGGCGGCCGATTTGATTGTCAGGTCTGATGACCCAGGAGTGCGCTCCAGAGCCCGCAGAATGGTGCCAGAACTGCGTTCATTCGCGTCAAACTTCGCGCCTTCTGTGATGCCGGCAATGCGCGGCACGATCGAAGGTGCTGGCGCGATTGGTTCACAAGGCACAGGAGACAGCACCGGAGCGCTCGAGCAGGGTCTGTCCGACCTGGTCCGCGAGTTCAACCGGATGGTGACGGCCGGGCGGGAAACGGTCGGCGGTCGCGCCAATATGCAGCGCCAGGGCCGTCTTAACCCTGCGGTGAAGCGTCAGGCCGCCAAGAACGGTGGGTGGCTTGCTGGGCTCTACAGCCGGACAACCGGCGTGACACGCCTTGCCATCCCGATGGATTTCGTGGCGCTGAGCCACGAGGGCGGTCACGCGCTCGAGACCAGAGCGGACACGCGCGATGCGATCAACCAGCTCAAGGCAGACCACGCCTATGATCTGATCGTGCCGCCGGCGCCGGACTATATTCCGAAGCCGTTCCCGCCCACAGGCTTCACCGGACTCGAGCTCGATCAGGAAACGCTTGATCAGGTTCTGTTGGCCTACCAGGGCGAAATGAGGATGCGTTCTGGCGCACTTCATCCACGCGAACTGTCCATCGTTCAGGATGAGACGCAGCGCGCCAAGGATGCCGTTGCTCGTGCAGTCGGCCCGTCGCCGGCCGGTGCGGTCCTGGCTGATCTGCTGGCACAGGGCCTCCCGGCTGATCAGGCTCAGCAATATGCTCTGACGCGCTACACCGAGAATGGCCAGGCGCAGCCGCGCCAGATGCCGCAGTACACCGACGACCAGCTTTCAGAAGCCTGGTCGAACTGGTTCCAGTGGTACGTCACGTCTCCAGAGACTGCCCGCAAGCAAGCGCCAGATCTCTATGAGGCATTTGGTGATGAGATCGACGGACTGGATCCGGCGCTCCTCAAGACGATGGAAGGCATCCAGCAGGGCTACCAGGATTTAATCAACGCATCGCCGGTTGAAGCCGTGCGCTCGCGCGTGGGCACGTCCATGCAGCCTGGAACAATAGACCAGATCAAGGAACGTGTTCGCCAGCGTGGCCTCTTTGGCGGGCTTGGGGCCACCATGAGTGATTGGTGGTACTACCTCATGCGTGATTATGAGGACGACAAGCACCCGATGAAGGTGGCCGTGAAGTACATCACGGACCTGGCTGTCGCCAACAATCGCATCAAGCTCGATAGGAACGAGCGTGTGGCGCTTAAGGCGATCATGGATCCCTATAAGCGCGCCCGCCTGGCCGAGCACGCCCGCGCGCACGCGACCGCGGTCCTGCAAGGTGGGGTGCGCTTCCGTGGCCAGGTCCGCGGCCAGGGCGCCAGCTACCGTCAGGCGCTGGAAACGGCGTTCGGTGGGTCGGCTGCTTCCAAGTGGTCGGACGAGATGATCGAGAAGTTCGGCGCCTATCTGATCACGCGCCGGATGCTGGCCGAGTTCGATCGTTACGACAACGGCGATCTACCCAACCTGCCGGACCAGCTCATCGAGCGCTCCAAGTATGCGCAGGCGCGCAACGATCTCGAGAAGGAAAACCCGCAGTTCGTCAAGGCTGCCGACCAGCTCTACGAGTTCCAGCGCAATGTCCTGAAGTGGCAGCTCGAGGAAGGCTTCATCACGAAGAAGGAGTATGACGACTACGTCAATCGCCCGGACTATGCGCCGCTCAACCGCATCATGGATCAGCAGGGTGCGGTGTCGCAGCTCTCCAAGACGAAGGCAACCGGTCGCAACAAGGCGCGCATGATCCACCGGTTCCTGGGCTCGACCAGGGACTTTATCAACCCGCTCGAGTCGATCGCGCAAAACGTCTACCAGGTCCAGTCACGGGTGGAGCTGAACGGCGTTATTCGCACGCTCGACCAGCTCGTGCGGGCGGCTGGCCCCGGCGGTGGTGCGATCGCTGAGCGCCTCCCACGCACGGATATGCGCGGCACCAAGGTCAATCTGCGGGAGGCCCTACAACAGGCGGCCAAGAAGCAGAAGGGTCTGGATCCTGTTGCGTTCGATACTCTGATGCAGGAGGTCGACTCCCTCTTTGACACCGACGCTTCGGCGCAGATCTTCCGCGCAACAGAGACCAGCGATGCCGGCGAGAGGATCGTCTACCTTTGGGAGAACGGACAGCGCGTTCCGATCCTGATGGGCGAGACGGAAATCGCTCGCGACATCTTCGCTATGTACGAGGGATTTGGCCGGGAGAATGCCGACTTTGTGACGCAAGGCTTCACCCTGTCGGCGCAGCTCCTGCGCTTCGGCGTCACCAAGGCGCCGGCCTACGTCATGGTCAACTACCTCCGTGACCAGGTCGCCACCTGGATTCTGTCGCCGAGCTACACGCCGTTCGTGTCTGGCTTCCGCGGCTTGGCTGCGGTTTCCCTACCGGCGGCGGCGGGGATCGCCGGGGCCACGGCCGGTGTCATCGGCGGCGGCCTGGTCGGTGCTCCGCTTCTGGCTGGCGTTGCTGCCGGTGCGGTTGCGGCGGCTACCGGCAAGGCGTTAACCGCGAGCAAGCTCATCGATCAGAAGAAGCTCTCCGAGACCAGCGAGATGTACAACTATTTCGCGGGCCTCATGGGCGGGATCGATAGCTCGCTGATGATGACGTCGACCGCCAAGCGTGATGTCAAGGCAATGCGCAAGGAAGGCTTCTGGGCGGTGCCAGGCGGCACTGTCGTCGGACGCACCTGGAACAGCTTCCTGCGTACCATGGAGATCACGGAAGCCGG
>Ga0070751_1001967_pt1 | contig 11829 bp, 26 predicted proteins | sample VirMetDEL_Aug_28_FD_78514 | JGI IMG/M metagenome (GOLD analysis project Ga0070751, IMG submission 78514) | Aqueous microbial communities from the Delaware River and Bay under freshwater to marine salinity gradient to study organic matter... | ecosystem: Environmental > Aquatic > Marine > Coastal...
ATACTCTCTCTACCGTATGGAAATTGAAGACGATTGTGCTAGCGAAGAACACGAGGCTGAACTATGCTACAGCAGTATTAAAGAACTAATTGAAGACCTTAACAATGAGTAAAGTATTAAAAATAGGTGATAAAGTATGGTGGCGCGGTGGCTTCGGATCGGAGCCCGCTAAGCTAGCAGTTGTCGAAGGTATCGAAATCACCGGTGGCTACAAGTACGGAGACCCGGTTGACGAAGTACCGTGGTCTGAAGTGTATGACCGCAATGTAACGGTTGATTTAGATAGCGACCACTGGGCATACGCTGAACAGATAAGTAGGTACATACAAGATTAACACGAAACCTAATCGATAATATAATTGTAACTGAAAACTATATACCATGAAACTAATTAAAACTACAAAGCAAGGTAACCAACACTTCCTGCTTGACGACGGCCGTATCGGTGCTATCTACCCGAAAACCGGTTATGTACGAGTATCACACTCTATCAAACAACGTAGACCTGAATACCGTAAGGCTGCAGTAGAGCGTAACCTAAAAGCAATACAAGAAGGTAAGACTGGTAATCTAGCTATGTACCAAATCAACCCGGTACGTAAAGTAAAAAAGCTTCAGCCGGTTAGACAAGAATTATACTACTACCCTAAGTGGTCCTGGAGAGCGGATTCCGCTAAACCTTACAAGTTTTTACCTAAATGCTTCTTCGAGTACGAGCACACCGAACGTTTGCTATACCCGACTACCGAGAATTCCAACAACTACCTAAGGCTGATGGAAATACTCACCAAGTTTAACTATAAAAACTGTCAACCATGAAAGACTTAATAAACACAAACTTCGAATTTATCGACGAATGTGAGACAATAGCGGATTATATAGAGTCGCACCTGTACGATACCGTAATGTGGCAGTTACCACTTGAAGTTGAAGACTCCTACGAAAACTACAATAATGAAATGCACGCTGAAGCTATGGAGCAAGTTGTAGCGATATTAGCAACAAGAATGTTTAACCGACCAAGACGAGAACTAAAAATAATTAATACTAAATAATATGGGAAATATGAGTTACTGCAGATATGAGAATACTGCTAAAGACCTAATGGACTGCGTAAATGCACTATGGCGAGCAGATGTTGACGAACCATTATCTAGTGCCTACGAATACCACGGATTGGCTAGGTTATTAGCTAACGCTAAAGAAATTGTAGAGCTGGAAGATAAGATAAACGAAATACTAGAAAACGATGACGAATAGCGAACTACTCAAAGAACTTGAAGACGAATGCCGTGCACATGATTTTTTTGGTGAGTACTCCGACGACTTTAGAGTATGGCAAGCATCGTTTCGTCGTAACAACCTTATAAACAGTTTACTTACAAAACTGGATAACAGCGTAGAAGCGATCGAAGTATACAACAATTATGCACCTGATGAGTACAAGCTGTAGCTACAAAACTTATACGAGCGGTAATCGATAATATAATAAACTGATATTATGAACTGTAAATGCGGAAATACTATTCACCCAATACGTGTGAAATACGGGTACACTAACTGCGTAACCTGCTCTAACACAGAGCGTTACGGCTGTGCACCGATTACTAACCATAAAACTGGAAACACAATACAAATAATGTCCCAAACCCAAGCGGCGGCGATAGCTAAGTCTTCACGTCGTAAAGGTTACGGTACATGCTTACGATAATTACTATGTCACTACCAAAACTACAACTAGAAAATCACATTAAATCCCTGTACGACGCTGAGTGTTCATTTGCACCGTCAGGTGAAATTAAAATAGTACTCAACGGCGACGAGCCCTGGGCAAACTACCACGGTCATTCTGAAAATATGGGTATTAGCGACGAGTTTCGCAATACTATTGAAGAACACGGTTGGTATGCTGAGTGGCAAAACCCTGAAATCCTTTGGCTCTACCCTGATGAAGACTTCGAGTCTAAGTATCCACCAGGTGAACTTATTGCTGAATGGAACAGGTATGTTGAATCTATACAAGCACCTAGCGACTATGTATATTGGAACAACGACGAATCTTTTGAAGAGTTAGGAATAACTATCCGACAAGTCTTGACTGCAGCGAAACACGATCGTTACGACTGGGACCACCGCTTTCTAACGCTTGACGGTTACGGCAACCCTATATCTTCTAATAATTTAGACGACGTTTTAGATATGGACGAGCTTGAAGATTGGATGTACACCGTTACAAAATAAACACGAAACCTAATCGATAATATAATAAATTAAAAACAACAACTATGAGAACAACACTATTTGACAGGTTAACCCCTGAAGCACGTGAAAAGTACGAGCAAGAGCGTAAACAGTACGGTCCATCAATCGACGCTATTTACGATTCACTTAAAGCAAAAACCATGTGGCAAGACTTAACACTTACCGAAGTGCACCGAGTTTTGCTATACTCAAACAACTACGACAGCCGCCACGACTACATAAAGTTAATGTACGGTGATGAAACTATTATTAAACCTATAAATGACCTAATATAATGAAAACTGAATTTATCCCAAAAAACCCAGAAACGCTTAATAACTTTGATGAAGTATTAGCGGAGTACAACCGTGTAAATGACACAAACTTAAAATTTACCGATACTTATGACGGTAAAATTCATCTGTGGGTATGTGAAGAAACAACTGCCGACGGATACGGTATATACACTATACGCTTGGACGGCGAAGGTGTTGACATGGATACTATATATTACTACAAACCCGATGCTTATGCAGTATTCGAAGTAATCAATCAAAGTAATTACTACGATGAGTTTGTAATCTACCATGACATAGAATGGGAAGAGTTTGAAGAGTATATGTTTGAAGAGTTAGTCACTAATTACGACAACTACTTGCAAGAGCTTGAAGACAACAAAGAAGAGTAATGATATTGATTTATTTAGCGGGGTTTGCAACAATAGCCCTCGCCACCACTGTAAACTTTAAATCCGTAAAAATATTCAAATGGAAAAAACGAAAATAAACTTACCAAACTGGTTTACTGGCCAGGTATACGAATCCGGTGATACTGTATCAAACCCGTTTACGGGTGAAAGCATTGAACTTTCAGCGGAGGAATTAAGTATGTACGATCTTATAATGGGGTGCCAAGTTACACGTCATTATAAACTTATGCAGAAAGGTTTAGACTGGTTCCGCCGTGCAAACCCGGAAGCATATATGGTACTTCTCGATTAGTTGTTGTGAAGTTGTTTTGCAGGTCGTAACCTTGTAAACGGTAATTCAGCCCACTGTTTACCTGGTTGCGGTCTTGCAAAATTAATACGAGACCTAATCGATAATATAATAAACAACAGCTATGAAAAAGGTAGTATGGCTCGACGGCCAAAACATATTTGTAGTACGCAAAGGTTTTACCACCAATACAAAAATATCAAACGGTAGACCGCTCGTACAAACATACACGTTCTCTGTTAAGCAATGGCAGTTAGCAAGTACACGTAAAGGTTTTGAAATGAAAGAGTTCTTTGCTCTTGACGAATCTAATTGCCTCGACTGTCCTTATTCTGGTAATGCCGGCAATGGCGGTTGCTATACCCACAAGTTTATGCAGTATACTGGCTTCCTTTCCATGCTACGCAGTATCAAAGCTAGCGAAGTTACACCGCTAACGTCGCAGAAAGAAGATATTATAGAAAAGATGTGTACCGGGTCTTACGTGCGCTTTGGCAGTTATGGTGAGCCTTCATTGGTACCACTTTACCTGATTAAACGAATGGCTGAAGTATCCAGCGCGTGGACCGGGTATACACATCAATACGCTAAGCCCTGGGCTAAAGACTATAACCAATTCTTTATGGCTAGTGTACACAATGAAACTGAAGCTGATGCAGCGAGTGCTATTGCGTACCGATCTTTTATCTCTACAAATAGCGGTGATGAAAAAGCTGTTGCTTGCCCTGCTAGTAAAGAATCAGGTTTTAAGAGTAACTGTGCCTCATGCGGTTTATGCAGCGGTATACTCGGTAAGGGTAAAACTAATATTAAAATACTTGAACATTAATGAATTTTAAGACATTCGACCAGGAGATGCTGGTAAAAGATTATTGGTATACTATTGAAGAAACTCATAATATACGTAAGAACCGTGAGCGGCGTAATGTAATGTACCGTCACGCATTTTTTGTTGCATGTAGAGAGCTTACACAGCTACCTCTTAAGTCTATCGGTAAAATACTAGATAAAGACCATGCGACAGTGTTACATGCAATACGTATACACGAGAGTAACTACCAGTTTGACAACCAGTATCGCGATATTTACACTGAAATATATACATGCTTAGATGACATCATTTCGACGAGCACAGAGCAAGTTTATGAGATAATTAAGAAGCGTACACTTAAAATCGATCCGTCTGCTTTTGACGATAGAATGGTGCAAATGTATAAAACGAAGTTTCAGCAACAAGAAAAGCACTACGAGCAAAAGTTTTCGCAAATGGTGCGTGAAATAACGACATTAAAGAAACACAATAAAAAACTACAAGAACGATCTGAAGAGCTAAATGCTGAATGTTTAAGACTTAAAAACCTATTATAACCTTTACAAAATAAACACGAACAATAATCGATAATATAAACGAAATCTAAATTTAATACTATGAGCAACAAAAACATTACTGCTGTTGTCGCTGTCGACTCTACTGCTATACGCGAAGTCCGCTACAACTACGAATCCTCAACTTTCTACATCAAATTTGTACGCGGTGCAGAATACGAATACCCAGACGTACCGGAATACGTGTTTAACGGTTTCCTTAATGCAAACTCTAAAGGTAAATTCTTAAACAAGTTTATCCGTAACGAATTCAAAACCAACAAACTGTAATGACAAACGAAGAAATGGAAAAACTCGCTGATCTTATTGTAAGTAAGATATTTGAAGCGGAAGAAAAAGCCCAGCAGGAATTTGCTGAACATTATGAAATAATGATGGCTGCGAAAGAAGCTTCAACAAATACTGAAGAAAAGATTAGAGAGCTTGAAGAAGAACTACGCCAGGCTATTATGGACGAAAAGTACGAGTATGCCGCTATTCTTCAATTAAAAATAGATAACCTTAAAAAGTAATACCATGAAAACCACAACAGAAATTAAAGACCATATTGTCCGAAAGGGCGCGTCTGAACTAGTGCACTCAATATTAGAATCGGGTGTATTTTTTGATACCGAAGATTCACTACGCGGTTGGGCAGAAGAAATTTTTGACACTAATATGTTAGGCCAATCGCCGTCAAATGCTGAATACGATCAAATAATGGACATTATGATGGAAGAAGTATCTGATCGTGTATACGAGTTTTTTCAGCAAGCTCAAAGTGCAATATTTGAAAAAGCTTTCCTTGTACAGAAAAGTTTAGACCATGACACGAGTCTATAGACACAAGCGTGAAATCCAAAAGTTTCTTGAAGCATTAGTTGTAGATAATGTAAATTTGTCTATACAAGCTTCGAGATTCGGTTGGACCATGGATTTGCAAAATACTATTACTAATAACGCATTGCTTATACGGAAGTATGAGCGACGATTGCGTCTTATACGAATGTGATGAAAAGATTTAAAGTTTACATAAAAGACAAATTTGAAATAGCTTTTAAGACTATAGAGAAAGCCAGGGAAATGCGACGGTTACTTATAGAGCATGGTCATGAAAACGTGCATATCCAAGTAAAAAATAAAAAATAAATATAAGGGGGAGGTGAATTTATTAATTTAACAAATGAATTGGTTATTCAGCGGAACCTCCCCTTTATATTTTAAAACCAAAGAGAGATGAAAACCCCAATGCAGGAGTTATTGGAATGGGTTAGAGCAACCTTACCAATGGATTTAGATACACCAAGAATGATTGAGCAAAAGATTGAGTCAATGCTTGAGAAAGAGAAAGAAGTGATGTCACAAGTTTACGCTGATGGTGGTGATTGGGATGAAGTTCCACAACCACGATTTAAAAACTACTACAACCAAACCTTTAACACCAAAGAGAAATGAATATATTTTACCTAAGCCACGATCCTGATGAAGCTGCTCGTGTAATGTATAATAGACACGTTGTAAAAATGATTCTTGAGTCAGCGCAGTTGCTATGCACTGCACATCACGAGTACGGTAACCACGATGTGCCGTACAAGCCTACCCATAAAAATCACCCGTCAGCTATTTGGACGCGATCTAATGACCTAGCATATATGTGGGTTTACGATCATATGATGGCACTTGGAGAAGAATACAAACGCCGCTACGGGCGCACACACCTTACTATAGACAAATGCCGTGACGTATTAATGGATCCGCCGCCTGGTATTCCATCTAATGAATGGCAAGACCCACCGCAATGTATGCCGGACCAGTATAAGTGTGGTGACACAGTAAACGCATACTGGAACTATTATGAAGGTGAAAAATTTGCGGTAGCTAATGCTAATGAAACTAAAATAACTAGGAATGAAATACTATTGGACGACTAAAGACGGTACAAAGATAGATGTAGATGATATGTCTACCGAACATCTTAGAAATACATTGAAGATGATTCTTCGTAACATAGACAACGCTAAACCTAAGCCTTTAGGTAACATTGAGGCTTGTTTCCAAGAAGAAAAATACGAAGAAGAATACAATGAACTTGAAGAACAACACAATGAATGGTACTAAGCCTACAATTATTGATCTTTGTTATAGAGATCTACAACAATATGGTATAGAAAGTAATTAGAGTGCTTACAAAAAAAACACGATAAGGTTACGATAATATACATGTATAAAAAAGAGCTTGCTCAAAAAAAATGTTGCACTGTATAAAAGTGTGACAATAGCTAGTATAATATAATAGTAATACCCTAATGTCGCATTATGATAGAGACATGAAATACCTTAATGATAAACGCATCATATACCGTAGAACACCAACTACAGACAAACCTACAGCAACGTATGAATGGGGTGATTTCTATGAATATGGCACACATGAGTATTATGCATTGTTTCAGAGCAAAGCTAAGATTACTACGTATCGTTCATTGTTATGGCATTTAATAGTATTATGGTATCTAAACCTGGATCTTACACAAGATGAGTTTAAAGAGGTAGCATGGCACATGTCACAAAAAGAGAATGGATTCGTTACATTTAATATAAGCGAAGAATTATTTAATAAAGTATTTTACGATGTATGTATATACGATTTAGAAGATGCCCCTAAAAACAAACCACGCAAACTTGTATTTAAAGAGTTCTCTGGTTTATCTTTTAAAGAGAAGATGAAGATAGTAGGCCGCATGGTTGGACGTAATTCTATAACAGCTACAGAAATATACGATACCATGCTTATGCTATACGACGACAACGAAAAAATAACGGTTGCTAAGATCGCAGATGGCTTAGGTTGTTCTACTAGAACAGTATATAGGCACATGACAGACGAACTTAAAAGAGAGAAGAATTTACTTAATAAAGAGTTATGAAAGAATTTTATTGTATATTAGTGGGGTTTGGCATAGGAATTGCTACTAAAACCACAATTAAAAACATTAAAGAAGCTATTAGATGGAATAGACTGCAGTCAAGAGATATACAGTTTGAAATTAGAATAGCTAAGCTTAAAGAAGAGTTGACACAACAACGCCGTGAAAAAGTACAACATTCAAAACTACATCCGCTACAAAAATGACGTAGAGACAAATATAAAAAGACAAGAAGGACTTACATGGGGTGAAATGACAAGAGACCAGGTAATTATACAGTTTTTACCTTTGGTTGAAAATCTAGCCCGAAAGTTTAGTACCTCAGATCAAGCATCAGGAGTTATGAGTATAAACGATTTAATACAAGAAGGCAACTATGGTTTAACTGCTGCCGTAGATAAAATCGATTGGAATAAAATTCTTGATTCTGAGGACCCTGAAAAAACAATTAAGTCATTCCTATCAAAAAGAATAAAAGGCGCGATACGACGCGGAATAGATATGAATAGAGCTGACGTTCGCATACCAGAGCACAAGCTAAATGAAATACGAAGAAACCCTGATGATGAAAATATGGTAGCTATGTTTTTTAATAGTGTATTTTCAAGCATCGATGCACACCACGAAAATGAAGAAAGCCCATTTACCCAGGTTGCCGACAATTCGGAACCATATAATATAGAATTAATTAATTCTTATTTACTAAATTTGATGCGTAAGTATTTGACAAACCAACAATATGATGTACTCAGACTGTCTTACGGATTAGACCAAGACCACAAGTGGCCAGCCACTGATATTGCAAAGCACTTAAATATTAATGTTGCTACTGCAAATGTAAGAATATCACAGATTAAAAAGGATGCGATTGACGCGTTGATAGCGAACACCGATCCTTCTCAAGTCCTTGATTTTCTTTAAGTTAATACCGAAACATGTAATAATTAATATATAAAAACCACACACCTTATGACGTTAAATCAGAAACTCGCGACTATTCAAACAAGATTCAAATCGAAGAAGTCGCGTTACAATTCCTTTGGCAAATACCATTTTAGATCGGCAGAGGATATCCTAGAAGCAACAAAACCCTTTCTTTTAGAGTTTGGAGTAACAGTAACAGTTGATGAACAAATCGTTTCTACAGACCCTTTTCCTATTATGGAGACGACTGCTACTATTTCAGACGGTAAAGACACTATCTCATGTACAGCTATGGTTGGTGTTGACCTAGACCAAAAGGGTATGCAAATGCCTCAGAAGTTTGGTAGCGCATCATCTTATGGTAAAAAGTATGCTTTGGGTAATCTATTTTTAATTGATGATACTCAAGACGCCGATGCTTCAAATACACACGGTGCAAACTCAGCAAAAAAACCTAAGTTAGCTAAAGGCTCTGACGAGTTTAATAAAGCTAAGGACTATATTAAAGCTGGTGGTACTGTAGCTAAAATTAAATTGAAGTACGACGTGTCCGCTGCAGTTGAAAAACTATTAAACGAATGACAAAAGATGAGATAATAGAAAGACTACGTAACGACGAAGACTATTACGGCGACTTTGGTAAAAAGTTCAGAAGTAATAGCGACATCTCTACGTTGCTGTCAAACCCATTATTGTTAGGCGCTAATAGAGAAGTGATACCAGCGTTCTTGGTTGGCGGTTATTTTCACACCGCTATCCTTGAACCTGACAAGCTCGTTAAGTATAAAGTAATTGAAGCCACCACTAGGAATACTAAAAAGTATAAAGAAATATCTGGTGGTGAGCTTTGCTTATTGCAACACGAGGTTGATAAGATTGAAGTCTTGATTGATAAGGTTATGAGTAATGAAGTCTGCCAAGGACTTATACGACCTTCTAAATATGAATATGAGTTACCTGGTATCGCTGATATTGATGGCCTTATGTGGAAGGGTAAAGCCGATATTATTAATCACGACGACAAACTAATTGTTGATCTTAAGACCACTGCAAAGCTAGACGACTTTAAATGGTCAGCAAGAAAATACAATTACGACAGCCAAGCTTACATATATCAACGTATCTTTGGCTATGATATGATATTCATTGCAGTAGACAAGAATACACACCAAATAGGTATTTACGACTGCTCAACGGATTTTTTAGAAAGAGGTTATGATAAAGTAATGAAAGCCACTGAAGCATACAACTTATTTTATAATGACCCTGATTTTAAACCTGAAAACTTTTTTATTAACGAAACCCTATAAATATGGCTTCAATTATTAAAACCAGCATTAACCTAAATGCAATCCCCAAAGACAAAATCATTAATGGTAAGAAAGGTAAGTACCTACCTATCGTTCTTACATTAAATGATGAGGTTGACCAATTTGGAAACCAAGGACCTGTTATTGTAGAGCAGTCTAAAGAAGAGCGTGAAAGCAAAGCTCAAAAGACTTATCTCGGTAATGTAACTGTTGTATGGACAAATGGTGAAAATGTAGAGCCCGCACCTCGTGAAGATCGTGGACCTGCAGCACCAGCACCTGCACCAGTATCTGACGACCTGCCATTCTAAGGTCTAACTACTATTAAAATTTCCTATGCAAATAGAGACTACAGAGATTAACGGCTTTCTAATCGATAAGTTTAATCAGCACGGTCTCGAAGAAGGGAAATCACAAGGTACATGCCCCCTATGTTCTCACACTCGTAAGAAAGAAAACAAAAAGCAGAAATGCGCTTCTTATGATTGGGAACGTGGGTTAGGCACGTGCCACAACTGCGATAGTACATTTCAGTTACACACTTACCAGCGCAAAGGGAAGGCAACAAAGACTTATGTCAAGCCTGAACCTTTTGTGCCGGAAGTGCCTGGTACTAAAGTAGAAGAGTGGTTTGCTTCTCGAGGTATTACAAAACAAACACTTGCTGAACTTAAGGTTACTGAAGGTCGTGAATTTATGCCGCAAACCGGCAAAGAAGAAAACGTAATAAAGTTCAATTATTTTATGGGTGGTGAATTGACTAATGTCAAATACCGCGATGGAAGAAAGAACTTTAAACTTTTTAAAGGGGCTGAGAAGGTCTTTTACAATATTGACAGCATAGTAGGTTATGAATACTGTGTTATTGTAGAAGGCGAGATCGATGCTTTAACTTTGCACCAATCAGGTATTACTAATGTAATATCTGTGCCCAACGGTGCAACGCTTAAAACAAACAACTTAGATTACTTAGACTCTTGTATTGATTACTTCGAGGATAAAGAAAAAATAATCTTAGCTGTAGACACTGATGAAGCAGGGATTGCGTTACAATCCGAGCTTATTCGTAGGCTAGGTTCTGAGGTATGTTACCTTGCCTCGTTTGACGATTGTAAAGATGCTAATGAGTATTTAGTAAAGCATGGTGAAGAAAAGCTTGTATCACGTATTACTGCTGCAACACCTGTGCCACTTGAGCATGTTACAACGTTTAGAGATATTGAAGGTGAGATTACAGACTTTGTACGTAACGGATTTAAACCTGGCTATCAAATAGGTCTTGACAACTTTGACGACATCTTTAGCACTTATACCGGTCAGTTTATTACTGTTACAGGTATTCCAAGCTCTGGTAAGTCTGATTTTGTAGACCAAATGTGTGTAGGCTATAACCGTAAATACAATTGGAAGATAGCTTATGCATCACCTGAAAATCAACCTACCTTCTTGCACGCACATAAACTAATGCGTAAGATGTGGGGAAGAATGCCAAGTGAATCAGACATTAATACACCTGAATGGAATACTGTTGCTGACCATATTAACGATAACTTCTTTCATATAGACATGGAAAAGTATACGCTAGAATCAGTATTAAAGAAAGGTGCTGAGCTTGTGAAGCGTAAAGGTATTAAGTGTCTTGTTATTGACCCTTATAACAAAGTACGATCCTCAGGTCCAGCAAGTGATGTAAATCAATATACACTTGAGTATCTTGAGCAGATAGATATTTTCTGCAAAAAGTACGATGCTTTGGTTATTGTTGTTGCGCATCCCACTAAGATGTATAAAAACCAAACAACTGGCTTGATTGACGAACCTACGATGTATAACATTAAAGGTGGTGGCGAATGGTACGATGCTTCATATCACGGCTTGTTAGTTCATAGAGACTATGAAAACAAAACTGTTAAAGCTAAAGTATTGAAAGTTAAGTTTCAAAACTTAGGCGAGAATGGTGCTGAAGCTCACTTCCGTTGGGAGCATGAAAGTGGTTTGTATAAACCGATTGATAACCCTAATGCTATACTCGATGAACGAATGCCTTGGGAATAATGCCAAAGA
>Ga0070751_1001973_pt1 | contig 11812 bp, 13 predicted proteins | sample VirMetDEL_Aug_28_FD_78514 | JGI IMG/M metagenome (GOLD analysis project Ga0070751, IMG submission 78514) | Aqueous microbial communities from the Delaware River and Bay under freshwater to marine salinity gradient to study organic matter... | ecosystem: Environmental > Aquatic > Marine > Coastal...
TACGACGGCGTCTTGATCCACAGCCACATGCGGTACAAGATGAAGGTCAAGACCAAGCCCGTGTTTGCGGGGCTCAAGGTGATGACCTTCAGCTTCGGGAGCAACCGCATGATCGACTCGCTCAACCACATCGCAAGCAGCCTCGCTGGCCTCCCAAAGACGCTCGGGATCAGGATCCCTGGCGTGGAGAAGGACCACTTCCCGCACAAGTTCAACACGGTCGAGAACCGTGCGTACAGGGGGCCGCTTCCAGCGTTCGAGATGTACGAGCCAGAGGAGCAGAGCTGCGACATCGCCGAGCTCAAGGCGTGGTGGGACGAAGAAAGCGCCAAGTACGACGCAGAGAACCCGTGGGTGCTCGAAGATGTCGAGAAGCGGTATTGCCACCAGGACACGCTGGTGCTCGCGATGGCGGTCGGCGAGTACAGGCGGCTGTGCATCGAGACGACGGGTATCGATCCAATCCAGTCGACAACGATCGCGAGCTTCTGCATGAAGGTCTACCGCTCCAAGCACATCCCGATCGAGGGGATTCCGACGCTGAGCAAGGATGAGAGCGATTTTGCACGTCGGGCCCTCAAGGGCGGTCGAACAGAGGTGTTCAAGACGTACGTCAAGGGCGACATTGGGTACATCGACGTAGTGAGCCTGTACCCGTCACGGCAATACTTCGAGGACATGCCGTACGGCGTTCCAACGATCTACAAGGGTGACGATGTCCCAGGCGAGTGGATCAGTGGAATCGGGTTCGCAGAGGTCGACATCACCCCACCACAAACGGTTCCAGGTGTCGCGGCCAAGGACTTTGTGCCGCTCCTCGGAGGGTACAGCGCCGATGGCAAGCTGCGCTTCGACACGAGTACGAAGATCAAGCAGGTGTACACGATCGCCGAGCTGGCCAAGGCTGTCGAGATTGGGTACACGATCTACAAGGTCCACGAGGTGCACCTCTACGAGCGTCGCAGCGATCTGTTCAAGTCGTACGTCGAGACGTTCCTGAAGATCAAGGTCGAGAGCTCCAAGCCACCCGAGGGCATCACCAAGTGCATCCAGGAGCATAGGGCAAGGTTTGGGATCGAGCTGGATCCCGTCAAGCTCGCGGAGCCTGAGAACAAGGGGATGCGCTCCCTGGCCAAGCTGGCTCTCAACAACCTGTGGGGTAAGATGGGACAACGCGAACTGCCTGCTACCGAGCTGTGCGACCCTATCGCGTACTTCAAGCTGATGGCGCGATTCCGCAAGGGCGAGATCGAGATCGAGTCGATCGCCATCGACAAGGACCTCGAGGGCACCGTGTCCTTGACCTACAAGGAGCTGACGAAGAAGGACGAGATGGTTCGACTGAAGAACCACGTAGGGATCGCCGCATACGTCACGGGAACGGCACGCCTCAAGCTATACGAGGTGATCGGAGACCCAAAGCTAGCTGGACGTGTCGCATACTGTGATACGGACTCGTGCGTCTACGTCAAGGACCCATCTGGGTACAACCCTCCAGAGGGGAGCAACCTTGGCGAGTGGGAGAGCGAAGGAGAACGAGTTCGTCGCGCTGGCGCCCAAGGTGAAGGAGAAGGCTTTAACGAGTTCGTTGCGCTGGCGCCCAAGGTGTACGCCATCAGAGGTCCAGGCATGAAGCCCATTGTCAAGACAAAGGGGTTTCGAATGACGAACAAGGCAAAGGACATCATCACCTTTGACTCCCTCAAGGAGTGCCTAGACGATTCGGACAAGCGGATCACGGTGGGATACGCCAACTACTTCAAGCGAACGAAGCACGCGATCACGGTTGCGCCAATGGAGAAGGCGCTGGGGTACAAGCCAGAGGGGTCCAAGCGGCGCGTCATTCCAGGGAGCCACGACCTGGCCCCATGGTAAGAACTCATTCATTATATTCAATACATTCATTAGACAAAGCCAAGTAAGCGCAGCGTGGAGGTAAAAGGGTATAGCGCACGCTATAGTAGAAGATGGTTGTCACCTCCCACAGCTTGTACTTCACCTCGTCCCACAGCAGCATTTATAGTTATCAGATCTCAGCATTTACCGTACAGGAAAAAGCGACATAGAGCCTCCTCGGGCATCTCGTCGATAAGACGCGACGAAACGCTTCTGAGCATCCCCAGGAGCTCTCGCTGCAAGTTGGTGGCGTCGGCTTTGGAAGTGGAATGGACGGTCGCGTACTTTGTCGCAATACGAGCAAGACGACGTGCAGTACGCTCAGCACCGTCGAATGGGTAGCCAGAGTCGATCATGATGTCGCCTGCTTCCTTCGCGGTAAGCTCTGGAGCTGGCATCCTTTATATACGGTAAAACATACAAAATTACTCGACCCCATGGTAAAAATTATGGTAACACACCTTATCAAAAGCGATGTCCAAGTGCGACGTCACGGGGCTTTTGGCCCATTGGGAGATCACGTTTGTGGATGGCCGTGTGCTGCATTTCAACGGGGTGCGGAGCATGACATCCTACCTGCGTCAGCACGAGGGGTGTGACATCACCCAGTCCAACTTTTTCGATCTCGAACGGGGGCCAGAACCCCCATCGGAGCGCCGTGTGGAGCGATTCAGGCGCATTGGGATCACGAAGATCCGCAAGATGCGGTGCAACAAGCTAATCTTGAATGATGAATGAATGTGTTTTACTCAGAAGTCTCCACCATGTCCTTGGGCGCGAAGCAGATCTTCATCGACGCCTGCTCGCTCTTGGAGTACAGCTTCAGGGTGTGCCTGACGCCAAGGTAGTCGATGGCCTCGATGCGAACCGTAAGCTGCGAGATCGGCGCGTCGCCTGTGAGCTTGATCCAGCGACAGTCGCCAAAGTTGGCGTTGTAGAACTGCGTCGTCGCGCCGCCAGCGTTGGAAAGGTCTGGCTTGAAGTCCGTGAGGATCTTGGCCTGCTCGTTGTCCTTGGACGACTGCACGTACTCGCCAGCCGACGGAAGGTCCGACAGGACGATGATCGACACGATGCCTGGGAAGGCCGCGAGGAACGCTGGAGCGATCGTCAGGCTAGAAGTTGTGGGAGCCACAGGCGTCAAACCCGTGGAGTACACGGTTGGCGCTGGGAGGTAGTTCTTTCCCGTGTTGAACATCTGGAGCCAGAAGTCCTTCCCGTCGGTCGCAGGAGTCCCACCAACGGGGGTGACGGGGTACCAGTCCCAGCCCTTGATGAGCGGGTACGAGGGCGCGTTGAAGTAGATCCTCACGTTGTTCGCAGGAAGAGGTTGCGTCGACTCGTAGAGCGAGAACGGATAGACGTTGAGGCTCAACGAGCCATCGGCCTCGAACGTGTAGAACGGGACCTCCGCTGGATTGACCGTAGATCCAGCGGCGATCAAGGCCGCGTAGGCCTCGGCCAGCATGACGTTGAGCTGATGCGCGAGCTCCGAGTAGTTCCAGAAGGCGCTGTAAAAGTCCTTGGGCTGCGTCTGGTGGAGGACGGCGTCTGCTGGAAGGTACGGTAGCTTGAGGTACGCGCGGCCCTGATGAACGGCGCCAGCAATGTCCGACTCGATCGTGACCGAGTAGATGGTGGACACGCCGTCGACCGAGGGGAGCTGCATCTCCGCGATGAAGACGGGGACGTCCATGTCAAAGACCAGCCTGAACACGGACGCGTAGTAGTCCTTGGCCTTGGGCACAATGGCGCCAGAGCGCGAGATGTGCTTCTCGGTGTTGATCCACACAATGGGCTGCGTCTCCTCGTCGTACCCACTGTTGTTGATCTCCGCGTTGAGGTAAACTGGGCCCGAGGAAGCCATCCTGTTATTCATGGATGATGGCCGAATTTTTTGAAAATGGTATATTACAACACACAGCACACCATGTCGATGGCAAGCTACAAGACGGTCAAGGTGGTCGACGATCGGATCAACATCGATGCCCCACGATTCCTTGTGACCGACGAGGGTCCTAGCTCCTCGACCTACCAGGTCGTCACGCCTGCGGATCCTGCGTCGCTCAACCCCGTGTTCACGGTGCAGCTCCCTTCGAACTCGACGGGGCTCAACCGCAAGATGATGTGGCGTATGCAGGGGTCGCTCACCATCACTGGTACTGACCTCGAGCAGCTCCAGTACGCTGATCGCGTCGCGTTCCGCCAGTTCCCGATCCAGTCGGCGTGCACGAGCGTGCAGGTGCAGGTCAACGACTCGACGGTGTCGATTGGTAACCTTTCCCAGATCATTGCAGGCCTCCTGCGCAAGGGCGTCACGTCCAAGTCGCTCGGCGGCTCGCTCTCGGACGTCAACTGCGCGCCTGACCTGACGGCCGAGTACGACCAGGCGATGGGTGCCACGGGCATCTTCGAGGCTCCTGGCAACGCGCCGTACTCCAACTACACCAGCCAGTCGCGGTGCCAGGGTTTCACGTCGTTCACGCCGACTCCTGCGGTGGGCGCCACGTCGCTGGTGATCCAGTTCGACATCCAGGAGCCGATCGTCGCGCCGCCGTTCGAGTACGGTGATGCGGCGTCGCAGAAGTCGATCTTCGGGCTCAACACCCTCCAGATCAGCGCCAACCTTGGAAACTTCCATCGGATGCTCTCGATCGCCCTCGCAGGCACGGCCGCGACCATCTCGAGCGTGGCTCTTGCGCCGACGGTCCAGCAACTCCAGGTCAACTTCGTGACGCCGAAGGATCGGTCGCTGGTCGACCCGCAGCGCGAGTACCTGTACGGTTTCACTCAGGCGCAGTCGTTCATCTCGACGCTCGACAGCGGCACCGTCGCGGCTGGCGCCACCACCACTGGCTCGTCCAACGTGGTGGACCTCAGCGTCGTGCCCAAGGGCTTCCTGGTGTGGGCCTCGTACTCCGAGGTCGATCGCGCCAACGCCGCGCAGTCGCTCCCTGATGTGTGCTTCCCGATTCAGGCGATCTCGTGCTCGTTCATGACTCGATCGGGTCTTCTGGCTGGCGCGACGGCCGACCAGCTGTACCAGATGAACGTCAAGAACGGCGTCTCGTACCCTGCGTGGGCCCACCACGGCGACCAGCTCGTCTCGTCGGGTGCCGTCGCGCCGTTCCCTCGGGGTGCAGGCGGCGTGCTCTACATCGACTGCGCGGGTGACCTCAGCCTCCCAGACGGCGTCAGCCCTGGCATGGCTATCAGGTCGCAGTTCTCGATCGACTCGATCACGACCCTCAACCCGTCGGGTCAGGGGTTCACCGCGCCGCGCCTGTTCGTGGTTGCGCTCACCGATGGGCTTCTGTCCAACAAGGGTGGCTCTAGCTCGATCATGCTCGGCGGAGTCAAGGGTGACGATGACTCGTCGCTCAAGGACGCGCCGACCGTCATGCGCTCCGAGCTCACGCGGCTTGGCGCCAACGGCGGCTACGGTGGTGGCTTCTGGGACTCTCTCAAGAAGGTCGCGCGTGCGATCATCCCTGCGCTCGCGCCAGTCGCAGCGGCCGCAGCTCCTCAGTACGCCTCGATCATCGAGCCTGGCGCCGCGCTGGCGACCAAGGCGCTCGGCGGCAAGAAGGGGGCGGCCAAGTCCAAGCTCCGTGCGCTGATGGACAAGTAAGCGCCGTGAATAATTTGAATAATCGCATAAGTAAAGACGCAACAACAGATGTCGACACGAGGACTATTTGGAGGCCAACCACCCGAGTACAAGCTCGAACCAAACCCTGGCTCGGGTCAAGACGGCTACTTCCTGGCTTTTGACGCCACGACAAACGAGGCTGCGTTCACTGGCAATCCTGTGGTCCCAACCGTCGCAGCATCCAGCGGCGCTGCGGTGACTCTGACCGAGGATGGTGGCGCAGGAACGCTCCCAACCGTGTTTGGGCAGTGCTACCAACAGGCGCTTCCTGGCGGCGCGTTCCTTCTGGACGTTGACGTCATTGGAGGTCTGAGCACGGTTGACCTGACTGGTGGGACAACCGAGCTCAAGCTGACGCTTCCTGCGGACTTGACGTCAGACAACAGCCTCACGCAGGGCGTTGGGGTTGCGTACGTCACCGATACCGCAGGCCCCCACGTGTGCATCGTCCGCGTTGGGGACGGTGCCAACACCCTTTCCCTGACGCGCCAGTCTGGAACCTTTACCGCTGGGCCGTTCACGTTCCAGTCATTCCACATCAGCTACTACCACCCGTAAAAATCATTGAAATCTACATAGTAAGAACCAATGGCGACACGCTCTGTATTTGGTGGGCAGCGTCCGTCGTACAAGTTCCCGTCAAGCGGAACGGTTACCGAGGACGGCCAAACGATGGTCTACGATCATGCTACTGGCAAGATGGTGTTCACGCGGACACCCGTGATCGCAAAAAACGCGGTGTCCGCTGGTTCTATCGTTCCTGCGGCCGAAGATGGAGGCACTGGCACCTTCGACGCGCTTGTGGCCGAGGCGCACGTCATTCGCATGGACGGTGGGGACGGGGAGTGGCGCAACTTTGTGACCTTTGGCGCGTCAGCATCAACCAGCGACCTCACGGGTGGTGGGACGTCGATTACGATCACCGTACCAGCTATTCTCGCTGGGATGCCAGACGAGTCCCCCGTGTGCGCCATCGCCACCGTTACCGACTCGGCTGGGCGTGCGCCGTGTTATGTCACCGTGGAAAATGACAAGGTCATCATGACGCGCGTGGGTGGGACCTTTGCGGCTGGCCCCGCGACCATCGACGCCTTCAACCTCGACTACTTTGGCGAGCACGAATAAGTGCACTGAAATAATTTCGTACTCTGTCATTTACAAAGAGACATGACGACCCGTTCTCTCTACGGTGGGCAGGCTCCCAAGTACACGATTTCCCCAGAGGTCGGCGCGGCTGGGACGTGCATGGTGTCGAACGGCACGGATGCCGCTTCCTTCTCCAACCCTGGGACCACGAGCGAGGTGATCTTTGTCGTCTCCGACGCTGGTGGCGCTGTGGGAAGTGGCGTCGCCGATGTGTGGGTCCAGCCGCTCGAGGTTGGCGGCTTCTGGGCCACGATCTCCATCCGTGAAACCTCGCTTTCGAGCGTTACCCCTGGCACCTACATGCAAATCGCGTGGAACCTGCCCGTCCCGCGACCGTTGAACGGTTGGGCGACCACCCTGGCCGTGATCGACGGGCCGCCTGGCACGCTCAAGACTGGCACGCTGATCCACAACTCGGGTGGCGGCACCTCGGACATCTACTGGTCCGCCACCACCACCGCTGGCGACAACGGCCTCATGGGCATGACGCTCTCTTTCCGTGGGACTAGTACCCTCTAAGCGCTCCAAATAAAGAACGTTTCATCCAAAAACTGTTTATCTTGTTTACTTCATCAGCTTGAGCAGCGACGTCTTGCGCGCGACGTACCGCTCCTCGCCGCGTCGCTCATCGGCGCGGTCCTTGGCCGTCTGCGGCCTCATGCCAGCGTGGCGCTCGGCCCAGTACGCTTCCATGGCGCGCCGCTCATCTTCGCAGTCCTTCTCGGTCTGGTGGTACGGTGGCTCCCGATCGTGCCACCAGCGCCGCATTCCCTCGGACTCGTGCTCGCGATCCTCGGCCGTCTGCGGCCTCATGCCAGCGTGGCGCTCGGCCCAGTACGCCTCCATGGCGCGCCGCTCATCCTCGCGATCCTTGGCCGTCTGGCGCTTCATGGGCTTGCCAGCCAGAAGGGCGCCGCCGTGGCGAGCCTTCCAGTACGCCTCCATGGCGCGCCGCTCGTCCTCGCGATCCTTGGCCGTCTGGCGCTTCATGGGCTTGCCGCCGTGGCGCGCCTTCCAGTATGCCTCCATGCCACGCCGCTCGTCCTCACGGTCCTTGGCCGTCTGCGGCTTCATGTCGCAACCACAACTAGCGCCCCCAAGCAGAGCGCCGCCGAGGGACGCTCCACCAAGAGTCGCGCCGCCACGCTTGGGCCGACCAGCCAGAAGAGCACCGCCACGCTTGGCCTTGCCAGCAAGAAGAGCGCCACCCTTGAGAGCAGCATCAGCGGGACTCTTTGCTCCCCGCTTTGCCTTTCGCGTCTTAACAAATTCGTTGAAGTCGCCAGCGGCCGCGCCGCCGTACTCGTCCAGGAACAGGTCCGACACCTGCATCGACGGGATGGCCTTTTGCAGACCACGCATCAGCTCGGCCACGGTGGATCGAGCCACCTCGGCGTCCTGCGCGACGCCACGGTTGATGACGTGTGCAACGTGCTTGGCCGCAGCCTCGTTGAGGTTGGTGTGCTCCTGTAGGAACTCGGCGTACGACTGCGCCCTCAGCGCTGACATGTGCGGCTTTTCACGGCCGATCGGTCCGAAAGCCTGGAGGGTGTCGTTGCGGTTGACTTGAGCCATTGCACCTGCTTTGCTTATGCTATTTTCGAAATTTTGCTTTGACTGTGCCTTTTGCAAAATCCGAAGAATGGTCCACGGCCCGCAGCTGTTTGATCCTTCAGGCTGCGAGGCCACGTCCATCGTCTGGATCTTCGAGAACTGGCCTGCGAGTTCCTCCAGCGGCTCGTTGAGGTACTGGAGGACGTCCTCGCCAGCTGGATCGTAGATTTCGAGCGTGTTGGGCTTGTGCTTGATGAATCCGATGAAGTGGCCAGAGGGGTCTTCTGGCGTTGAAGGTCCTTGACGCATCTGCACAAACACGATGAGCGAGTTATTGTTGTCGAGGTACTCCTTGAGGAGCGGCACATCAGATGGCTTCACCATTGCGCTGTTGATCACCGCCGTATTCAGGCCAAGACCGTCGACGACTCCTTGGAGCTCGCGGATGCTTGCGCCTGGCGCGCCGTTGACGATGTGCAGAGCGACCTCGTCGTCCATCCTTATTTGATACCATGGACGCAACGAATTCTTTGACTTCCTGCATTTGTTTGGCGTCAAGCGCCGAGAAGAAGATCTTGTCGCTCTTGCAGCAGCACTTTGCGCACCTTCTTGATGGATCCTTGACCGTTAGTGTGTAGTGCGCGTTCTCGTCGACGCAGTTCTCGCAGACCCCTGTGGACACGACTTCGTGCGAGTGGAGACACCCCATCTTTTTACTTTAGCGCATCGGCGATTTTTGCGGCGTGTGCCTTGCGATGATGCTTGGCGAGCGCCTCGATCGTGCTGTGGTTCAGGATCGCTGCGGCGTGCTCGCCGACCACGTATTGCGGAACGTCGTTGATGGCGATGAGCACGCGCCGTCCCCACAAGGGGTTGGAGAGCAGGTCGCAGAAGTTCTCAGGAAGCCCTGCGTACTTGCTAAGGAGGTACCGCGTGTTCTGATTGTTGGCGAACTGCGGGAACAGGACCATGTGGGTCATCTCGCCCAGCGAAGAGCGCGTGCTCTCGCCATCGGCGCCGCGATGGTATACGTTGACCGTGCAGATCCCGTACTTGCGCCCACGCTCGTGAAGCGCACGCTTCAGGATGTTCAGCGACTTGGCGACAGGTTTTGGCACGCCCTCGATGTCGTCAAAGATCACCATCGTCCCGTTTGGGCTGCGAAGCTCCTCGATCTCAAGCTCCCCAAGGGTTTCGTCGGCCTTGATGCGGCCGTCCACGTGGGCGAGGTTCGAGTCCTCCTCCTCGTCGGCCGAGACCACGATAGACTTGCCAGGGTAGTTGTTCACCAGCTCCTGGCACGTCGATGACTTGCCGCATCCCGAAGGACCCACGACGTGTACGTGTTGCGCCGTCTTCTCTCTGCACTCTGGAATCAGCTCGAATCGCGAGTCCAGGCCGATTTCCAACGCCTCCACGCCCTTGTGATCATCGCTAACGACCAAGAAGCAGTTTCCATCTGGCTTGCCTCCCACGACCCTTGCGATGGGCCTATCACCCTCGCTTAGCTCGCGCTTCAGGCGCAGCGACATCCTTCTTACTATGTGTATTGCCTAACTTTTCCGTGTTATTTCTGTCGATAAGCTGGGTTTTATGCATGATGGCTAATAAGCCGAGCCTTTTCCTTGATGAACTCGACGTCGACCAAGATCGTCCGCTCGCGAAGCAGCGGCTTGAAATTGCCGTACTTGCGCGGAGGGCGTCGGTAGCAGTGCGTGAACGGGCTCCGCTCGACCTCAATGGAGCTGTTGGTCACCGTCTTGCAGTTGGAGTAGTGCTCCGAAACGATGAGCTGAAGCTCGGCCTTGGGGATGAGGAGGAACCCGCTCGAGATGCCGAACGCAAAGTGCGTGACGCGCGGCGCGTACAGCCAGCCGTTCCCGAACTCGTTCTGCACCTCGACCCACACCAGTGAGTCCTTGAAGGTCCCGTTGACGCGCTTCCGAGCCTTGACGTCGACGCGCATCTGTTCAAATCCCTTGGAAAGGTGGTAGTCGATGTGGTGACGCTTGTCCTCGTGCGAGGACGACTTACGGACGGCGTACCCGTCGTTCTGCATCAACTGGGCAAACTCATCCTCGGCTGAGAGGCCGCGCATGTGGCGATCGGAGTGGAGCTCGAATGGCATGGCTCGCTTTTACTCTGGGTGAACCATAAAAAATATCTCGGTTGTCGACTCACCAGATCGAGTATCCAGGCACGACGACCCAGTCGCCCCACCGCCTTGGCGCTTTGTCTTCATAGTCGATAACCACGGTGAAATCGTCTACTACGCCTGTTTCTGGCCACGGTGGAGGTGTTGACGCTCTTTCTTCCACTGGTTCAGGGGTTGGAATTGGAGATGGCGCCTTGGGCTCTGGTTTGGGCTCTGGCGCCTTGGGCTCTGGCGCTGGCTTGGGCGCTGGCGCTGGCTTGGGCGCTGGCGCTGGCTTGGGCGCTGGCTTGGACGCTGGCTTGGGCGCTGGCTTGGGCTTGGCCACAGGGGTGTTGAACACCATGTTCATTGGCTTCCTCCTGTAGATCTTGACCCGTGACGACCCCATTACCCTTTGACCTAAGATACATGAGAATAATTGGGGTTTGGACGAAGTGAAATCTCGGTGGACGGAGCGAAATCTCGGTGGACGAAGCAGAATCTCGGTGGACGAAGCAGAATCTCGGTGGACGAAGAATCTAACACGATACGTCCAGCCCAAAGCGACGCCCGAACAGCTCGATGTTCTCCGTCAGGCTCGTGGAAGGCCCCCACAGAATCCAGCGGCTTAGCGCGCCAGCCGTCCTTGGATCCTCCCAGTCCTCGCGCGCACGGTGCCGAATTAGATAGCGCTCCTTACGCTCGTCGTCGTGATGGATCGTGTAGTCTGATGCGCCACGCTGTCCGAAGTGGACCGTCTTCTTTGGGCTAGAGAACACGGCCATGAGCTTCTTCCGAGGCTTTGTACTCGTCGAGAAGCACACGCTGGGCATCGCTCTTTGATTGTAATGTGCACGTTTTTATTCTTGGTAGCACCTGTGTGTCTTGATGATTGCCCGAGAGCGAAGTCGTCGGCACCCGTTGCACCAAGCGCCTTCCTTTTTCAGCGCCGACGGGTTGTAGCACGCCATGTAGCCGCCCTGCTTCTGGTCAAGGAGGAGGTAGATCTTGTTTTCCTTCTCCTCAGACGTGCAGTAGACAAAGTTGTACTCATGCGGGTCCAGCACGTAGATCTGGAACCCCACGTGGTGAGCAGCCGCGTCAAGGTCATCTAAACGCCAGATGGGGTTCTCCAGCCCGACGGTTTTGATGAGCTCGTCCACCTTCTTGCCCATAGCCGTCGGGCGCCTTTTGAGGTTCCCGCGCTCGTCGGTGGTAGCGAGACACATTACGATCGCGTGTGCAGCGCTCCAACCAACGCTCGGCGGCGTGTAGACAAAGCGCTTACCACGCACCCCTTCTGGCGTTGTCATGGCCGTGGCTGGATCCACGTCGAACACGGTTGGGTCGACGCCCAGCATCGGCGCTAGTTGATTCCGACGGTACTCGGCTTCTTTTGCAGCGCGCGCCCGTGCATGGCGTGCAGGCCA
>Ga0070751_1001975_pt1 | contig 11805 bp, 11 predicted proteins | sample VirMetDEL_Aug_28_FD_78514 | JGI IMG/M metagenome (GOLD analysis project Ga0070751, IMG submission 78514) | Aqueous microbial communities from the Delaware River and Bay under freshwater to marine salinity gradient to study organic matter... | ecosystem: Environmental > Aquatic > Marine > Coastal...
ATGATGTTATTAATAGATATATGATTATATGCATCTATTCGCATATACTAATCACTAAAAAAGGCCCAACTACCTATTAATAGATAATTGGGCCATGCTTTAATAACTATTTATGACTGGGCTTCCGTTTCGATTTTTAACTGGGCGGCCGCAAGCTGGGATTGCATTTGCACCATTAATTCTCTCATCTGCTTCTGTTCATCAGAAGATAATGGCTCGCCGGACATAAGCTTTTTATTCAATGTCTGAAATTGTGTATAGGCATTCTGGACACTGGCTTTCCTATCATGAAAATCCTGTTCATGGATACGTTTCTTGAGTTCATCCAATGTGGAACATTTATCATTCAGTTTTTGCAACTCAAGATTAAGTTGCATTATCAATTTACTAAAGATCAAATCTAATCCAAAAACTTTGATTAATCTTGTCAAGTTATCTTGCGTTTGTTCTTCTTCATTTAATTTGATACCGTAATAGCGTTCCGGCTCCTCGCCTTTTTTGGCTCTCTTGGCCAAGAGTTCAAATTTTTGAATAACGGTTTTACATTTACTTTCGATAGTAAAAGATGTTGGCATTTCATTGGTATTTGACATGTTCATTATTTTTGTGTCTTTCTATTTTGGTTTATTTGTTTTTGTTTATTACAGGATTCTTATCATTGAATTCACTTATATTTATCGCTCATTTGTCAACTTGTGTCAACACCTAATTGCATGTTCTTGTGACGATTTTGTGTAAAGCTTTAATTATGATTGGTTTGTGATTTGAATCATTAGGCTGGAAATTGTCGTTTTAAGGGCAGGTTTGGCTGGTTTGGCTGTGTTCATACTTGTTAGGGTTTAAAATGGCTTCAAGAGGGCTTGGAGGGCTTGGATTGAGCATGTTTGGCTTGGTGATGGGACGACGGTTTCAGCTCAACCTTATAACATCGTTTAAACCTTATAAACCCACAATTGTAAGCAGGTTCCATGCCATAGATATAAGACATTCAGTATCTAATACTTATCTATCTAATACTTTCATCGAGTTTTCTTCTAATGGAAAAAAAGGGATTGGATTAGATGTTAAAAGTGCGGGGCTGATCAGTTCTATTCAATTCCATCTTTTTTCCTTTCCTATTTTTTTGGGAAGTTTCTATATCTAATATTGAACGTTAATAGATATTAAATCGAAAAAAGATAAGGTAAAAGATAAAAAAAATGGTTCAAAATTTTCTCAGCTTGAATCTAAAAAGAAAAGGAAATTATAGGTTTATAAGGTTTCCTTAAAGTCATTTTTCTTATATATTTTTGTTTCTATATTAAACTATATTTTTTTCTTTCTCTTTTCTTATGTTTCCTATATTTTTTTACAATTCTGAAAAAGATCATGGGGCAAGGAAATCTCTAACTTCTTTCTCTTTTATATACTATTCCATACTTTTCCTTATCTTTTTTCTTTTTATCTATTCTTCTCACATCTTATAACTTCTCAAGTTATAAACAAGTTATAAGCAAAAGCATAGATTATCATCAACATGTGCCAATCCATCATTACCTAGTGTGTCAAATAGTTTATTGAATTATTTTCCCCTTATCATCCAATCACATCATTCTTTCTACTATCCATTCAATAGATAGCTTTATCGGTAACGTTAATAGATAAAGTTGTAAAGTTAATAGATAAAGTTAACGATAAAGCCTATCTATTGCCTCCATTCTTTCTTATCTCATAACATATTCACCATCAACAACATACACCATCCCATCACATCTATTAGCTTTATCGTTAAAGTATATCTATTAATCCTATTATCTATTATCTTTCGCCTGGATTTTAATAAATCGACCTGTGAAAAATCAATACCTCATAATTTAAAACCCGATCTCAAGTGCAATGTCGAACACTTTATCTTATAAAAATTTTAAAATTTCAGTTTTTCCATTTTCTATTATCTATTAATCCACTATTAAATACAGAGGAAAGAATCAGAGGAAAGAATGAATCATTAGGCAGAATTGAATAAAGATGATGATGTAGGTGAAAAAACAAAAAACATTTTAACTTGGCATGATACCTGCTACGTATAGGAGTAGGTAAAAAATGCGGAATTGAGGCGCCGCGTTTTAGTAATAGATAAAAAAAATAGAAAGATCGTCAGAGTTATGAATGCAGACAGAGAAAGCAGGTTGAAGCAGTTGGAGTGGGATTTGATAGAACGTGGCTGGACGCGCGAAGCCATTGATCTAATACTTGGGTCGCCGCTTGTTAATAAGTGCATAGAGTCGTTTAAGCCTGAAGGTGAAGATCGGAATAGCTTCTTTAACTTCAGCGGTGAACAAAGAGCAGCTTAAAAGATGGCAGATATAACACCACAACTTAATCAAATAATAATTGATCTTCTTTCACAGGGATTGAAGCCCGGATTTATTGCGGCGAACTTTGGTGTAGCACCGGGCAAGGTTGAACAATTGCAGAAAGGGCTTGTTAAAAAGAAAGAGGAGGCCGGTGTAGCTATTAATGGTGCGCCATCTAATACAGAAGCACTGAAGTTAATACAAGAGTCGCGGGAGAAATTAGCACTTCAGCTTGAGCTGGAAAATTCGGTTAAAGCTAAAGAAAAAGATGAAGATAAAGTTGATTATATATCGCGGAGACTCTATGGTAAAACGCCCGCGCAAACTTTGTTGGAGATAATTCAAGATCTAAAGCAGATAGGAGATACTAAGTCATTAAGATCAGCAGGTGATTTGGCTCTTGGTTTAATGAAAACACAAATAGCTGCTACAGGACTTCAACATAATATAACACAGGATCTAAAAGAAGAAAAAGATGATGGATCTACTAATAAACTAGATCGCCTTTTTAAGGCTCTTGAGAAAGCGCGGGCGCAGACCCAATCAATAGATGTGGACATAATTAATAATGAATAAGGGGAAATATCTATTGAAACCTCGGCGGGCAGTTTGGAATGATATATTTCAAGACCCGACTGAGTTATTGCACTTTTGTGATCCTGATATTCATTCAGGTTTAATGACTGTGCATAAGTGGCAGCGTAAAGAACATTTACGATTTATGCGTGAATGGCAAGATCCATTAGAACTTAATGCTGTGATTCAAAATGATATGAATCTACGAGCAGCTAATGAATCAGGTAAAAGTAAATTTGTTGTAGCCCCGTGTGCATTCTTTACTCTTTTCTGGACTAATTCATTATGTGTTATCACGTCAGCATCAGGAGCACAGTTAGATAATCAAACGGCTCATTATATCAAACAACTTGCCCGCCACTTTAATGCAGAAATGGGCCAAGAGTTGATAAAGATCAACTATCGTAAAATCTCATTCTCTTTAACAGGTAGTGAGATTATTCTATTTGCTACAGATGAAGCAGGTAAAGCTGAAGGTTGGCATCAACGAGCACACAACTCACCTTTAACTTTAATTTTTGATGAGGCCAAATCTATTGATTCCTCGATATATGTAGCAGCTTCAAGATGTCATGATGCACAAAGATTCTATAAAGTATCATCACCAGGTGAAGCTATAGGTGGATTTTATGATTCATGTAATAGTAAATATGCAGATACAACAATTGTTACAGCATATGAGTGTGATCATATCTCAGAACATCAGATTAATAAAACAATAGATACATATGGGATTGATAGTCCATTTACTCGATCTATTATTTTTGCTGAATTTACTGATCATGAAGGCTTCATTTTTATATCTGCATCACATTGGGAAAGTGTTGTAGCTAATCTTACAAATCGGATATATGATGATGGTATATGGCGTATAGGAGTTGACTGCGCCGCAGGTGGAGATGAGAATGTATTAGATATATGGCGGGGCAATAAAGAAATTGCTTTGATTCCATTTAGAGAAAAGAACACTCAAGCTACTGCACGTAGAATAGATCAAGAGTTACAAGATCGTGGAATACCTAAAAATGGGCCAAAGCTCCACTTCTCGCTAGATGATAACGGTGTAGGTAAAGGAGTTAAAGATGGTCTACTGGAAAAAGGATATAATGTAGTTCAGTGTGTCACACATAATGCGGCGAAGAATAAAAGATTGTATGCTAATAGAGGCGCCGAGCTTTATGATAATTTTAAGATGATGTTCAATAAACATATTCTTCTTCCATTAAGTAATGAAGAATGTGAACACTCAGACTTGAGAAGGTATCAAATAGTGACAAGAGCCTTTAAAATGAATAAAGGCAAAATGCAGTTAGAAGATAAGCGGGCAAAGAAAAGCAAGAACCCCAACTACAAATCACCTGACCGCGCCGATGCTACTGTTACAGCTTGGCATCAAACCAATCATAGTGAATTCATTCTTAAAGTAATTACTTCAGGTGTAATTAAGAGTAGAGAAAAGCAAGGTCTTGTTAAAGTGAGAGAAAGAGCTATTGAAATATATCGAGAAAAGAAATATGAATCAAATAATTTAAAACTCGGTATGACAGCTAACTCATCATTTAGACCTAAAGTTAGAACAAGATCAAGCAGATTTTTACAGAATTTAAAAGATCAAGAACAATTAAAAAATAGACGTGGTTTAACATCAGTCCATTTAACACTAAAAGATTAAACAGATACAGAAATGCAGAATTCATTATCGACAGTTATTAAAGAAGGAACAGGTCAAATAGTCCCACAAAGAAAGGATTCATTTGATAGTTATAATTTCTCACAAAATCAGGTCAAACATTTAATAGATACATGGGGATCTGATGTTATTCCCACTGTTGAAATGAATAGAAAACTCAGGGAATATGAGTTTGACATTGAGCAGATGAGAGCTGATGGAAAAATTGCCCCCGACTCTACATATATACCAGTCCGCGCAATAGATCTAGCGGTTAAGCGTGTAGCTGCGAGGCCGCTCAGTTTTGTAAACACAACCAAGCATTTAATTACATTCGAGTCTGAAGATGAAATTGGGCGGGATGATCTATTAACAAGATTGGCTAAAAACTTCACAAGAGGTTTTCGTTATAAAAGATGGCTATTGGATCATATGAGGTGGATTGATTCAGCAGCATTTAATGGTCTTGGTTTTATGGAGGTGGAGTTAGATGTAACTAAACCACTTGATTATGCATTATGTTATGTTGAGAATACAGATATAATGTTTCCAAAAGATACAAAGGATTCAATTCAAAATGCAGAGTATGTGATTAGACGATATACAATGTCTATAACTAAGTTGCGCGAAACTGTAGATGAGTATGGTTTCTCTAATGATCTGGTGGATAAACTTATTAAGCTAAGGATAAATCATAATGAACAGAATGAGACAGTTCAGAATGATGCAGAAATAAACACAGGTAATAGCAATACAGTCTTTTACAAGCTATTATTTAAAGATCCCAAAACTAATTATGTGCAAGTTGCCTGGCTTCATCCTGATTTAGATGAATGGTTAAAAGCACCAGAGGATCTATATCTAGGTAGAGATATGGAAACACAAGTCATCCCGCAACTTTCAGATGTAGATGAAGGCGGAATAGATATAATGTCACCGCAACCTCCTGAGCCGGTTACTAAGTATGAGCCGATGCCCGAAACTGAATATCCAATCTTTCAATTATCATATGAGATAACTGAAGATACTAATTTGTTTTCAGCTAAAGGACTAGCCAAAAAGTTTGAACCAACACAAGAAGCTCAATCTACACTGGTCAGTGCATACATTAACGGCGCCGCTCGATCTGTTGAATTTGTTGGCTCACCTAAAGAAGCTACAGATGTTACAGGCTCAGAGCCGAAGCAATTAAATAAGCCTATTGAAACAGGTAAGATGATGGATAGGCCGATGAACTTTACATCACTACCATCCCCCGACCCTAATATAATTAATGGTGTCAAGTTTCTTCAGCAGATAATGGCAGAAGATACAGGAGATATTGCTTTCACTGTATCTAATAGACCTGATGCACGCAAGACGGCGAAGGAAATGCAGGTCGCTCAAAGCAAAGAAGAAGAACTTAAATCAGATATTGAAGCTCTTACACTTCTTTCATATGAAGATATGTTCACATTTGTTTGGGATCATGTATTAAATAGAGCAAAGAATGATAAAGTTATTTTACTGACCAGCCCCGACTCTCCAGCTTCTAATGATCCCATTATTCAATCTCTTAATGTAACTGTTCTTTTTTCGGCGAAGATTGAATTAATAGAAAGAGCACAGCAGCAACAACAGTTGCGGAATGATCTACAGATATTCCAGGGAACACCAGCGGCGGAATTAATGATGCAGGACATTATTAAAGGAACATATCCCGAAGATGCACAAAGATATTTACAATCAATGCAAGTAGGTGCTGCGCAAAAACAATTAATAGCTGGGCTTGTGCAGATACTTGAATCAGCTATTACACCGGAAGAACTAAAATCTATGCCACCACAACAACAAGAGCAAGTGAAGATGCTAATAGATCAAGCTAAACAAATGTCTGGCGCACAGTAGAAGCCAAGCACATTAGATAACAAAAGACGCGGGCTGATCTACTTAGTGTGATCAAGGGAATCAGCAACAAAGGTTAGAATACCAGTAGATGTTCGGCGAAACGTAAAGATAAACAAACTGTGCAACTGACGCCAACGCGCGTAGGTGGCGAAGCGGAGCGGAGCAGCAGCGCGTAAGGCATACAACCAAGCGGATCAATTAACAGCGAAGCGGCACTTATTAATACATAATAAAATAATGACACCACATCAACAACTAAAGAATGGTTTTCCAGATAAGGAAAAAGAACAAGAGCAATATCAAGATCATTTAATCGAGAATGATAGAATAAGGAGTGATTGGTCTAAACATCCAATAACACATGATTATCTAATTTTATTACATGAGAAAAAAGATAATTATGAAAATATGTTAAGTAGATTTCAATCTGATAAAGATGCTGTCTATCAATACAATCTCAAACTACAAGAACTAAAAGAAATAATAGAAATAACACAAGGAAAGTTAAACTAATATGGAAATAGAAGAGCAACAAAAAGTGACAATACCTGAGAACCCGTTAGATATGGTTAATTCAGGTCATCGTGGTGAACGACGAGTAAAGAATTCTGAAAAAACTCCACAACAAGATACCAATGAAGATTATTCATTTGATGATCTTGAAGGTTTAGATGTTCAGCCTTTTGATGCACGTAAGAATAAGGAGGAAGAATTAGCAAATGAAGATCCGCCCGAGCTTGAAACTGATGAAGAAGCTCAACAGGAAGATGTAAATCAATCAGATGATACTACACAACAACAGCCAGAGGGACAACAACAAGAGTCACAGCAAGAAGAGGATTTAAAACCTTTAACAATTGTTCAACCAACTGTTGATAATCCTGAAAATCCTGATAAACGTGACTACAGTAAGTATCTTTCTGAAGATGCTGAGCTTTTGAAAAAAGTTCCTAATCATGTATATGATCAAGTTAAACAACGCTTTGAGGATTTTAAAGCAAAAGAAGATAAGCTAAAAGAATATGAACAAAAGCAAGTTCCAGATTCTTTTTATGAAAATCCTGAAGCATATAAATTAACTGATTCATATAAACAAGCTGAGCAACAAGCTAATGTTACTTCTATTCTTGTTGATCATTATAAAAATGAACTTAACAAATTAGACACAGGTGAAGATATTACTGTATTTGCTGGCTTTAATGAACAAGGTCAACCCATTACTCGCACGATACAAGCTGTTGAAATTAAAAATGAATATGGTGAAGTTATTGGTAAAAAACATCAAGCGAGTATGCAAGGAATTCTTATTCAAGAAATGACTAAATACTCTAATCAATTAGAGCAGCAGTCAGCAGTAATGAATCAAGTGAAACAGCAATTTACTGGGTCATATAGTCAAGTTGTTGAAGGTATCAAAAAGACTGAGCAACAATTATTTCCCGACACTGATGTAGATGATAACTATAAAAAGAATATGCAAGCTATGCATAATCATTTACCTCAGCAGTTTAGAAATCATCCTTTAGCTGGACTTGTTACTAAAGGTTATGCTGCATATGTAAAAATGTTTAATGCTTTAAAAGAAGAAAATAATAAACTTAAACAGCAGCTTGGTCTGAAATCTACTAAACAAAATGATCAGGCACGTGCTGGTGTTACTACTTCTACAACGAAAGCTGGTCAAGCAGGAAAGAAAAAATCCGGTGACTTTTACAATGTAGATGAATTTATGTGATAGATTATCATCTAAAAATTAATTCAATAAACTTAGCAAGTTGGCACGATTCCTGCTTTAATATCGTGTGTGTATGTTATTGATAGTGGAATTATGATGGGTGGAGATTAAACGCCTTCATCCATCATCCACTGTTAATCATTACATATCATCTCAGATGATCTACATTTTATTTGCTTCTGCAGTCAAGGGCATGACATTAAAAGCGTTTATTTAAATTTAACTTTTAATGAAAGTTTTTTACCATGCCTGTATCATATGATTTGCCAAGAGCAAATAGTAATTGGTCTGAAATTGACCGTAATAAATACAACAAGTTAGATTTCTATCTAGCTATTCTCGGTGCACGTAATGCATCATATTGGCCTACATATCAAAAGATGTATGGATCTATTGATTGGCAGCCTAATATGGGCACTACCCTTCGTGGTGTTCTTGATGAGCCATCACCTATTCAGCGTTCTGAAGCTGTTCCTAATCTGATTGATACTGCTCCTAAAAAGGATGTTATCGAAACAGAAGAAGCAACAGAAGATGCACGTATTCGTCGCCACAACTTTGAGTCTAAACTCTTTTCTTTTGTTGGTCCTTTTCAGGATTTCATGAAGAATAAGATTCCTACTCACTCAAAAGATATTATGCGACAGATGGCAATCTTTAATGATTTCTTCTATCGTTCCTTCATGTTCCATCACGCCACATCTGTTATTGTAGCTGGTGCGGGTATTGATGGTAATGGTGAATCCTGGTTGAAACAAACCGGTGTTCCTTCACATAATGATCCATCTACTGATTTTACTGCTGCTAAAGATGCTGCATTTCGTCGGAATATGATTGCGGCTCTTGGTGAAGATGGAACGCTTAACTTCAAGCGCATGAAAGCATATGCTAATTACTTGCGTGAGGAATTGTTCGCTGATCCATTTGAAGGTGCATATAATACTTCTGAGGCAACTAATGAGACAATCAAAGGTAAGTATTGTTTTGTTGGTGCTAATGAAACATATGCAGCTCTTACTGAAGATGACGATGTTATCAGTAAGAAGAATGATGTAATGGATTTGGTCCATTCTGAATTCTCTGGTCTTATTAATGGTTTTGTTCTGTATAAAGCAGAGCGTTATCCATTGCGTATGGCTGAAGATGGAACATTCCCATATCCTGAAATTCAAATTGAAGAAGGTCCATTGAATAAACGGACACGAATCAATCCTGATTATAAGAACGCTCCTTATATGATTTCTTTCCTTTGTGGTGGTAATGCATATAAAGGAACACGTATTGGCCCTGCGCCTTCTGAGTTCTCTGAGAAGAATGTTTCTAAAGAGAAATTCCATTCTCTTAGCTGGAATGGTGAAGTTCGTATCACTGATGATGTTCTTCTTAATTACGGTGGTGGTGTCTATGACACTAATAAATATGGTGAATATCTCCAATTGTATGCTGATGCAGTGTTTGGTGCTATTCCTGTAAATCGTGATCATGTGATTCCTGTTATTCATAAGCGTTCAACTTTGCTGTAATTAATTTAATTAAACAATAGATAGAAAGAGAAATGATTATGAAAAAACTTTTTTCACTTATTGCAATGATCGCACTGGTCATGTCGGTATCTGTCAATGCTGCAACATCAAGTGTTGTCTTTGGTGCTAGCGGGTCGACTGATCTAGTAGATGGACTGGTTGATTCAAATACTACAATTAATTCAGTAACTATGGCAAATGCCTCAGGGTCTGCAATTACTGTTAGTATTTACAATGCGCCGGTTGCATCTGATGAGGCCGCTGATCTGAGTTATGTAATTCCATCTTTTACAGCATGGACTCGTTACTCAACTAACATTGTTGAATCATACACTAACTTCTTCGGTGTTGTTCAATCACGGACTAATACAGTTCAGTATATGGCTGAAAATACTTTCGGTCCATATACTAATTCATATAGTGCAGTTAATACATTTGAAGTTCCTGCCAATACTACATTGACATGGACGCCAACTACTGCTGTTATTATGGATATTGGAACTGTTGTTCAAGTATCTGCTACTAATCTAACAGCTACTGTTAACTATAACGTCCGATAAAAATTAACCAGTGTCGCTATTGGTTGCTCAGCTAGGTGTAGATCTTATGCTATGATGGTCATTAGACTGCACCTAGCTTTTAAATAAAAACCTTTCTTAATGTTATTTATGTATTCATATCAAAACAAATTCCCGCGTACTATTAACCATCAAGCCTTAGTGGATAACATCAAAAAAGGTTTTTATGGTGCTGATTTAATAGCTGACGCTAATGAACATGTTGTAAGTGATAAAAACTATGTATGGTGTTATTTGGAAAATCCTTTTTCAACTAATGCTGTTATCTCATCATTAACTTGTATGATGTTGTTTGATCCATCTACAGGTGAGAATGTTGAGCTTAGTGAGACAATTCAACCGGGAACAAGTGTATGGCTTCCTGGTATTATTCGAGTTAAACTTACATCAGGTAAATTGATCATGAAAAGATCGAAGTTTGATAACACACGTAAATTTGATGCCTTACTTGGTATCGTCAATTTAGATTCATAATGTTATGGGATACAACTTTGGAAAAGAAAAACGAGAGCATGATTGGCTGATGTCTATTATTCAGAACATCACTAATGGTCTTGCTGAACTTAAAGGAATTATTAACGAGGGTGATGCCCGTGGTATTTTCTATCGTAATACATATGCTGATGTAAGAGCTATTGACACAGCCGACCACAATGTTGCATGTTGGACATTTGGTAAAACTTCTGTTGATGATGGTTTTGTTTCAGTATTTGATTGGGTTGCTGGAAATGTAGATGCTGATGATGGTAATACTACACTTCGGCCTAATGATTTTAATGCATCTATTGGTGGAACATGGAAAAGGAGATTGTAAAATTTATGAAAAAATATATCATATTATTGTGGTTGGCGTTAATTGCCAATGTTGTTCAAGGTCAGCAGCTTGTTAGACAAGTTCAAACATTAGCTGATTTGGCTAATGTTGCTGACGGTTTTCAATCTTTGTATAATGTTCAATATGGTTATACAGAGGGTGATGGTCTTGGTGGTGTTTTCTTTTATGATTCTAATGGTGCAGCATCTACTAACCTTTTTAATGTTATTGATTCTAATATCATTTCGGGTCAGTGGGTTAGATCAGATACATCACAAAAAGAACTTCGTTTAAGTGATGCTAACAATAGTGATTATACAGGCTTTCAGGCACCTAGCACTTTAGCTGCTGATATTATCTATACGATGCCTTCGACAGACGGTTCGGCAGGTTATGTGTTATCCACTGATGGGTCAAAAACACTTACTTGGGCATCTGCTGCATCACTTAGTTCTGATATTCTTGCAGGTATTGCAGGGACAAAAGTAATTGGTCCTTCTATTTATTTTGACGGGAGCAATGATTATGTAGAGGTGGCACACGATTCAAAATTAAATTTCACCGATGGTTCAAACGATTTGCCATTTTCTATTTCGGCGTGGGTAAAGATGGAGGACGCCACAAATTTCGTGGTTATCTCAAAATTTACGACAGTCAGTGGTGGTGAATGGATGCTTAATTGCGAAG
>Ga0070751_1001981_pt1 | contig 11798 bp, 8 predicted proteins | sample VirMetDEL_Aug_28_FD_78514 | JGI IMG/M metagenome (GOLD analysis project Ga0070751, IMG submission 78514) | Aqueous microbial communities from the Delaware River and Bay under freshwater to marine salinity gradient to study organic matter... | ecosystem: Environmental > Aquatic > Marine > Coastal ...
GCCATTTCAACTAAAGGCTCAGGGTTAGACAACTGACCCATCTCTGTGTCTGTCACATCGACCATAGTAGTCGTATCTGGACCACCCTTTGCAGACTGAATAGATTGTTGCACCTGTTCAGGTGTCTGTAAAGACTGAGTGATACCTAGGGAGTCTCTGATGATAGCCATTTTATCAGCATCTTCACGGGCAATCTGCTCCATCGTCTGACGAAACTCTTCTAAGTCCATTTCAGATACAGATTTAGCAGGACTACCACCAGTTACACTAGATATTAACTGACCTAACAGAGAAGGGTGTTGTTTTTGTTCAGCCATTTTATGGTTTTCTCCGTGTGTCACCGTTAATGTCAAAGTAATAAGAGTTAGAAGGCAGGTTGACAAAGAACTTATCATCCAAATCGTGATCGTCTGACCAAGGGATATTCCACGGTTTAGCAATAGAACCTACAGGTGCCTCTGTTGTACCTTGTTCTTGTTTAATTAGCAACATACTTTCGAACTGACCAGAATCACCACCTAGTTTACGCCAGTTATCAGCATATCGTTTGACCATTTGGTTGATGTCGTTGATCTCAGAATAGAACCCTGACACGGCTGTCATATCGAAACCCTGTCCTCGTAGATTTGTAATCTCAGAACGTGTTAGTTTCTTACCACGATCCTTAATCATGTTGAAGATGTTACCATCGTAGTAGTTATCTGCGAAGGACTGAACGAGACCTGAACGGATTGCAGGTGGTAGTGCTGCATTATCCTTAAAGCCTATCTCTCCCTTACCTTTTACCTCGAAGATATTGTTTGCTGTAGCACCACTCATTGTTGTCAGGAATACGTTAGCCTGTGCTTGTAGTGCATTCTTCATTTGATCACGTGCTGTGTTAGCTGCCTGAGGATCAAGTGTCTCGACCTTCTTCAGAAGTTCGTATGTCTTAGCACTGAACAGACCTTCCTTAGACCACAAGGCATCGTTGTCTACAAACTTATCAGATGTAGCTACGTTCAGTGTTACCTTGTCGATACCCGCAAGGAAGTTCTTACGAGCATCCTCTTGGTTCATTGCCTCAGGAGTCAGGGCTAGGATGTTAAAGACAACACCATGATTGATTAGAGCCTGTCGTTCTGAATCTGAACGTGTTGTTGCCTTTTCAATCTCGTTAGGATTGTGAAGCAAATCGGTTGGCGTTAGTTCAAACGGACCTTCGATTGTAGAAGTTTCCTCAGTAGACAGTCCTTCAAAGATTTCTACTGATTCAAAGTCTAGGTCCTCTACTGTCACACCCTGCATCAGTGTCATAATCTCAGGGAAACTCTTGTTAGCAATAACCTCTGTGACTTTGTCCATGTTAGCTAACAATGCTCTTGACATAAGCGGGTTAGAGATACCCTCAGCTTCGATCTGTTTAATGATAGCCATGTCAATCTTGTTGACGATACCCTCTTTCAGATTAGCTAGTTGCTCTGTATCATATTTTTCAATAGCTGTGATCAACTCGCCAATAGCATCTAGACGGTTCTTCACCCCTTGGTAAGACTCTTCAGACACATACTGAGGTTTAAAGTACAGGCTCTTCAGTTGGATGTGTGATGCTTTTAATTGCTGAATTGTTTCAGGACTTACGTTACCACCTGAAATCTCAATGTCAAGAGTTTTCATACCCAGATCACGAAGATTGTCAATAGCTAGGATGGCTGTGTTATTACCTGTAGCATCCCACTCAGCCTGTGACATAGTCTTAGCATTAGCTGAGATAAGATTAGCAGCATCAATCTGAGCAATCATGCTGATTGTTTTTTCAAAGACTTCTTGCTCAGTAGGATTAGCATTACCTGCTGCTATAAGTTTGTCTTTAGCCAGTAGATAATAGGCAGGACTTTCCTGTAAGGTTTTATTAACCTTGTCCATCATAGCCTGACGAGGGTTTGCATTTAGGTAGTCTAGGTTTATACCTAGGGTAGTCTGAACAAGCTTACTCTCTGCCTCACCAATCTCTAGACCCTGTGATGACATCTGGGCAATAAGGGAATTAAGACTAGAACGTGCCTGTGTAGGGTTCTGTCCTTTAATACTGTTGACACCCTTAGCAAAGTCAGAATACAGTTGCCTGTTTACACTTGCTTGGGATGTCTGTTGGGCTTTTGCATAGTCATCTAAGACATCGAAGATACCTTTACCTAAAGCAACCGCCTGATTAGAGGCTGCATCGTAGATTCTATAGCTTGGCATCGTCACGCCTTTTTCATAGGCTGTGCCAGCTTCTCCCATATCTACTGAAAAACTTGCCATAATAATTCCTTACTGCGTTTGCTGGGATAAGACACCAGCTTCATACCCTAGATCAAGTCTGTGGGCATTTTTCATTACGTCAATGATACCACCAACATTTACAAGACTATTCTGAAGAGTGATTTTTAGTTCATTAGAAAGACGTGATGCCCATAGTTCATCAGTAATTTCTTCCCAAAGTTTTGTTCCTCTAATCATATCAGATTCGTCGCCATTTGTCAAGAGGCTCATTGCTAAAGTAGCCTTGCCTGTCAACTTTTTAGAAAGATCACGGTAAACTTGGTTCTTTTTGTAAACCATTTCTGTGTAATCGTAGTAGTTCTGTACAGGTGCAGGGGTTGCACCCATAAGGACAGCCGCCGCATCATTAGGTGTCAAACCACTGACAGCCAGTTTACGTGTCTTACTACGGTAGTTGCCAGTTTCGATTAGTTCAGATATCTTTACAGCCTTGTCCACTGTTGACAGGTTACGGACTAACTGTGTCAAATCCTCACGCACCATTTCAGTACGACCTGCAAACATAGAACGGATAGCTGAGACTGCTACTGATTTCATATCACCTGCAATTTCACCTGAAGGACCGAAGAGTGTGGTCACTAGGCTTTCATCGAAGAGTTTACGGTAGGTGTCCTGAATCTGACCTAAGGGTGCTGCACGTGTAGCATAGGCTGTCTCAGTACCTAGACCCCAACCTAGTAGCTGATCGAAAGCACCGTACTTGATTAGGTTGAACATCTTGACAGTCTGAGGATCAGTTGAATCGTAGCCTAGTTTCTCTGTAATAAAGCCTGTCATCTGACCGACACCTAAGCCTGTCATACCCCACATAGGCCCCATGACAGCAAACATACGAGCACGTTCAGCTACGGTAAAGTTACGTCCTACGGTTATGTTCTCAAGAGCACGTAGAGAGAACGACAACCACTGTGTAGGCACACGCATAGGGCCTGACTGAGCAAAACTACGTGATGCTGTTGTCATACGGAAGGTTAGGTCTTGTTCACGGTTAGTAATCCACGTCTTACCTTCAGGTGATAATGGGTTAATATCAGGACGTTTAGCACGATGTTCAAGGAATGCTGTGATAATACCTGTTAGACGTGATGTACGTTCACCCTCTCTGAAGAATAGAGTAGATGTGTCTAGGAATTTACCGACACTTTCTTGTGCTTTACCCTGAAGTGTACTAGCAGCACCAAACTTTTGTGGTGCTTGAAGTTCGATAACTTGGTTGTCAATGATGTTACGTCCACTCTCGTCGATGTAACGTACCATTTCGTTTAGTTCATCAACAGTAAGACCTGACATCTTAGACAAGCGTTGGATACCTAAGGCTCTTGCTTGTTTATTCATGTTAGGGTGTAGGATCGCAAGCATAGGTGCTGTAAGACCCATCGCCTTAGCACCAGCCTTAGGAGAAATACCTACGATTGTAAGGCTGTGTAGAGCCTGAAGCATAAACTGGTCAGGGTTAAAGAAACCAAACTTAGAATAGAAACCAACCTGAAGTAAACGAGAGGCTGGGTCCGTCTTTGTTAGATCAGCCTTGAAGCCTGTCTTCTCGAAGATAGCTTCGGTAGCTGATCGTGTAAATGTTTCCCACTTGTCTGACAACCATGTTGGTTGATTCAACCTGCGTTTGATAACGTCTTGCTGTTCACGAAGCTGTGCTGCAATGTCGTTGAACTTACCTGTCTTGGTAACCTCAGCCTGAAGGAATCTCTGCATAGGGTCTAAACCCTTAATGTCATCCCAGTTTGTAATCAAACCGTTATTGACATCAGCTAGTCTATTCCATCCTTCGATAGCATTTTTAGAGGCTGCACGGTTAGCATAACCAAAGGCTTCCATCCCGAACTGGTCAGCCATTGCTGTGATTGGGTTAGCATTCGTAGCTTTCTTACCGCCGAACTCCATCAGAGGTGTGTCACTACGTTTCATACGAGCACTGTTTAGGGATGAACTGACAGCCTCGCCTACAGATACACCTGTAAGGCTAGGGTCTTGTCCTGACATCTCAACTGTAACCTTTTCGTCACGTGCCTTAAAGACAAACTGTTCGTTAAAGTTAAAGTTGTACTCACGGCCTAGACGTTGTAAGTCTTCTAGGTCTGTGATGTGTTTGTTCCATGCATTGTTAGAACGGATGATGTCACCTAAAGCATCATAGTCAACCTTAGTTAGAGACAAGTTTTGTATGTCATCCACCCCTGCATTACGCATCAACTCGTCAACCTTACTAGAAATTCTGTTTAGTTGTGTACGAGCTAGTACTGCCTGTTCCTTACCGAAAGAACCTAGCATTGTCTTGAAGCCAGTAGATACTCTCTTACCTGATGCTAGGTATTGTTCCTTGGTAGTGCCTACAAACCAACGGAACTCAGAGTTAGTACGAGGGCCACCTACGTTATAAGGCATAACGTCTACACGTTCTAAGACACGAGTTGACATAGGGTTAGTCACGTAGATGTGGTCAAGGTAAGGGTCAGCCATCTTGAATACGATAGCATCACCGTCAAGTTTAGATGGTTGGATAGGACGGTTAGTCGCTAGATCAAGAACACTGTCATCTACTTGGTTGTTAGCTACTCTGAAACCAACACCGCCAAAACCGTTACCTAGATCAACATGAACACCACCTAGAGACACTGCACGTTTCAGTCTGTTAGATGACTGGATGTGCCATGCTGCATCGTTGATATCCATAAGAGCATCATATGCATCTACAGTTGGTTTCTCAGGAGCCTTACCATAGAATGTTTTGTAGAGAGACTCGAAGGACTCTTTAGTTGGAGCCTTACGTAGGTAGGAAAGTTCACCGTCACGTAGTTTTGTAAGGAAGTCTGACAGGTTTTCCAACTCTTTGCCTTTTACCTTACGAATCTTCGTTTGGTAAGGTTTGATGATATCACCGACAAGAGCCTGTCCAGCTTCAGCCTGAAGGAACTTAGCACCTAGTTTATCCCCTAGGCGTACAGTAGATGCCCCAAAGACTTTGTTGATAGCATCACTGACAAAGTTACCCTTCTCTAGAATCTCTAGCTGGGGTGCTTTATTTGTCAGGTCTAGTCTTTGTTCAGTCTCAATCCACCAACCACGTCCCTGTTCTTTCTTGACAACCCTTAGGCTTGGGTCGGTCTGGGCAATAGCCTCAGCATCCATCTTACGACGGAATGCTACACCTGACCCGTCCTTACCCATACGAACAATAACTTTGTAGTCGTCTGATCCCTCAGCTACGACAGTCTTGGTGTTCACAGTTACATTATTTGTTCGACGTGCTACCTTATCGGCAGTCTGTGCGCCAACTTCGTCTATGATAGAACGAGGAAGGAACTCACCGAAAGAACCTCTACGATTAGCTTCTTCTAGTTCCTCTACGATACGGTTCTTTAGGGTGTTGTCACGTACCTTGACTTGACTAGGACGTTCGATAGGCCCCTTGACAGGATCAAGTTCTTCTGTTAAACCACGACCTGCATTGACCTGATCTGTCTGAGCACCTACATCGTCAACCATTTTATTCAAGGCTGATGCTGCCTGTCCTTCATCTGACAAAACAGCTACAGCATCTACAGGTTTACGTACTTTTGTAAGACTTGTAAGCTTACTTGCAACTTCAGGTGCAGATGCGATAGTCGTTTTGACACCCTTCAAGGCACCAGAGGCTAGTTTAGTAGAGCCTAGGGTAGCAATGTCAAGAGCACCGAACAATGCATATACACCCGCCATAGGATCATCCCCTAGGTAGGTTGCATCGTTAGCCTGTTTGTAAAGATTCCAGATACTATCCTCTGAGAAGATACCCTCTGTCTTACGTTCTTCGATATACTCTCTTGACCGCTCTTCAAACTCAGCTGGTGACATAGAGTTAAAGGCTTGTCTGATGTCACGACCTTCACGGTTAGAACGGAAGGTAACATTCTCGAAAGCACCGATGGTAAGTTCACGTAGGACGTTTACGTCTAGGAATGACAAGACTTTAGAGATACCCGACTGATCGTTCTCTTCGATCTCTTTCATAAGCATGTTGTTCCAGATCGTCATGTTCGTCAGAGTTCTGGATGCATATGGGTTTACATCATTGTCACCTAGCATAAGGTTCTGGATCAGCAAGTATTCACTCACTGACATATCCTCACCCTTCTCAGCTTTTTGTTCAATGATGTTGACAATCTCGTCAGCTGTCATACCTTCGTTGTAGGCTTTGTCAATCTCAGCTGCATAGTCAGTATTCAGACCATTAGTTCTAGCCTGAACCTCAGATTCATTGTAACCCTGTTCACGTTCAGCCTCTACCTTATCAAGTGGAGCACCTGATGTAATAGAAATTTCCTGTGACTTGTTACGTTCAACTTCACTCAGAGCATTGTAAGGTTTTTCGGCAGGAAACTCAAGAGTCATCTTCTTGAGGAAGTCCTCGTTGTAAACCGCATTGCTGAGTGTATTAGAGAAGGATGCCATTCTTAAACCTTAAAAACCGCCAAAGATAGAGTTTTTACCGAACCCACCAGCCTTGCCAAACAAATCAAAACCCATACCTGACATCTGACTTGCAGAGGATGCACGTGCTTGGTAGATACCAGCCTGTGCTCCGAAGTCAGCGGCACGTCCTGTGGCTGCTGTGTACTCACGCCCTAGTCCTGTCATCTGAGTACCGAACCCTAGGTTAGCTCCGATCTGTGAGGATATACTAGAGATACCGCCAGCTACTCCTGAACCACCACCTGCACCCATGACCTGTGCCTGTGCTCTTATACGTGCTCTCTGGATAATACCTGCACGAATAGCCTGTCTTCGTTCACGAGAAGCAGCTAGTTCCTGTTGGCGTTGTTGTGCTTCTGCTGCTTGTTTCTGTGCAGCTGCTGCATTACGTGAGGCTTCTTCAGCACGGGCCATATTGTCCTGTGCTGCTGACATTTGGGAGAATCCGACTACAAGTCCGACTACCTGTAACGCTGTTGATAAAGCCATTTACGCTTCCTTTATATAAGTACACTCTAAACTTTTGTAGCCTAGTTTTCCGTATAGTTTAGAGAGATCGTTTATTTCTTGAATGTCGGCTAAAATAATATAGTCAGCACCATTTTGTTTAGCCCAGTCTTCAAAGTGTCTAACAAGACGTACTGCTACAGAAGAACCTCTTGCTTCTTTAGTTACAAAAAAGGCAAACTCAGTAGCCATTTTTTTGTAAGAGACATACATTTCTGTTAGACACCCGACTAATCCTCCTAGTATCTCTCCATCTTTTTCATAGATGAATACTTCCATGTTTGGCATACTAAGGGCTGTCTGAAGAAATGAAAGAGTTTTGTTCTTGTCCCACTTGTGTGAAGCGGGGGCTTCTTTTGAAAACTCTTTTGCTAATAAGAGAACGTCAAGTACATCCTCTTCAGTCATACTACGAATGTTTGTTGTCATTAGAACCTTGGGTTACGGCCTAAAATAATACCCCATCCTAGGAGGATAAAATCTTTTCCTTGTTCACTTTCATAACGTAGTCTCATAGAACGTCCATGACCACGTATTTTTACACGAGTTGTTATAACATCCTCAGGGTAATTATACTCTGAAATATTGTTAGGGTCAACAACTACTGGATATTTCTTACGATAAATTTGTTGAGCTGTGCTAAATGTATCTTTAAAGTCCCATGCACTTGACACAAGGGCTGAGGAAGGTCTTATAGCTTCATAACCGTCTATCTCGTTACCTGTAAAACCTGTCTCTGTCATACGACAATAGGTGATAAGGTAGGGTGCATTCTTCTTTAAGACAGGATCGCCTATAAAGTCATAACCTGTTTCAGCAAAGGATATGTAGTTAGTGTCACTCCAGTCTAGGAAGGATGTACTTGTGAAACCACCCATAGTGATCTTGTTATCCGAACCATTACGACAGATAAGAATAATAGCAGGGTCACCTGTGGTAAACGTACTTATCTGTGCAGAGACAACATCATTAGCCGTTGATACATTACCGTACTCATAAGCATAAGGCCATGAAAGAGAACCTGTACTATTCTGACTGGCTGTATATGTTATAGGTACAGTAAAAGATGTACTCGTCGTTGCAGAAACTGTTATTTCTTGTTGAATACTAGCAACATCAATACCTAAGAAGTTTGCTAGGGAAACCATTGGAGTAGAATATATGTTTACAGAGTCACCGATTGAAACTGTATGAGAAGAATCTATAAACTCCATTGTACCTTGAGTACTGTTTTGTGTAGTATAGATTACAAGAGAGGTAGCTGTTAATACATCGTAGCTAACAACATCATCAACACCACCATTAGAGGTGACATCAAGCTCTAACTCTTTAGCACCGTAACCTGAATAGAAAGCCATACCAACAACTGCATCTGTATTAGATGTCTGGTCAGATATTTTCCAAGGGTAGAATGCCTGAAGAGGAATATCAAGTACTAAAAAGTTATTTAGTTTAGACGTGATAGTTTCATCGTTATCAGGATATGCCCAGTATATACGTTTGTTTATACCATCATATGTAGCTGTAACTTTTAGTTTAGCATCCGCATCAATCTGGTCCCAGAAACTCTGGATAGTAGGAATGGTTAGGTTCTGTTGAGAACCCTGTCCTGACACTGGGTCTGTCTGTAGAGTATGAATACCAAAGTTTGACCACCAGAAAGGAACACCCTCAGCTGAAACGAATGTCTCAGGGTTTAGAATACCGATACGAGAGACACGGTTGACAGAAAACTCAGAAGCTCTAAAGACACCATCTACACCGCTGATCTGCCAGATACCGTTCTCAGCAAATACGAAGAGGGAGTTCTGGAAAGCATACAGTCTTAGTATTTTAACTGCATCGGGTATTCTGATAACACCTCCGTCAGTATCTAAGAGGTCTGATATCTGTTCTGATGTAGGGTCATTCTGTTGGTGACAGATTCCTAGGTCATTTACTGTGTCAACGAGTTTCGAGAAAAGAATTGTACCCGCATTCTGAGCACTGTCTAGACCTGCATAGAATACACGACCTGCAAAAGATTCTACAGAACGGAATCGAGTAGACTCAGGGTCTGTCATCTTTGTCAAGCCTGTTAGACCTGACTTAGACCCACGGTCTTTAGTGAAGAAGTCTAGGATGTAGTGACCATTACCTGTAAGGGTTGTACCTGCGTAAACCTTTTCCCACTCACTGCTACTGTAGTTACCTGAAGAATCTTTACCTGAGTACCAAGGGTGTGTTAGGCGTTTAGTAAGGTCAGATGGAGCACCATTACCTGTGTTCCAGCCTGTGTTCTGTGCATCGTACTTACGGTCTTGGCTTGGGGAACTTTCGTTATTGTAGTAGGTAGATGTGTCACCCTGCCACTCAAAGTCACGTATTTCAAATTCGATCTCAGTTACCGTAAAGGTACCTGCGTTAATGTCATACTCAATAGCAACTGTATTGATCTGAGGAGAGGAGACAATAAGGTTGCCTTTAATACTGGCAAACTGACACTTAGAGTTTTCAGCACCTAAGGAACCCGCATACTCATTACTTGTCAAATCGACAGAATTAGATTCTATCTGTGCTGAATAAGGAAGACCACCCTTGTTATAGAAATAAAGAGTGGAACCTTTCTGAACAACTAGGAACTCTAGGTCAGCGTTACCGCCTACGTTTACCCAATCACCTGTATGTAGTATCTCAGAATCACTTAGGGTAAAGGCAGACAGAACATTACTGTCTTCGTATGCTACCCCTAAGCGTCTACGACGAGAACCATCACGTCGAAGATCACAGTTAAGTTCGTCAACGGAAGCACCCTCAGGAAACGTAAGTTCACCTGCCTCAGTAATCAAACCTCTGACGAAGTTATTAACTGCCTTCTGATTCAGATTTTGCGGCATTACGTTCTTTCTCTCTTTCGTCTGCACGGTCTTTGACACGTTTCATTTTAGAAACTGGTTGACTCCGAAGATATCTTTCTAAGTCCCGTTGTGCAGCTGATATAGTTGTATAACGTCCAGATAGTTCTTTAGGTACCTTACCTTTTTCGTATCTGATTAAGAAAAACCTGTACCCACCTATTTCTTTTTCAATGTGTACATCTGTAAGTAGTTTATCTGACTTACAGACACAGTGTTGGTTTGCTGTGTCGTGGTCATATTCAATCATCTAGTTTCTTCCGTATCTGTTCCGAACATTTGATCGACGGATTTTACTCTGGTCGTTTTGAATGTAAGACTTTAAACGTCTTGCTGCTTGTTCTACCTTAGGGTCTGATCCACCCTTGAACATAGAGAAACAGGCTGACTTAGCTTCAGCTAGAAGCAAAGGCATTAGTGTGTTATCTAGGTCAGGTTCAAATGAATCTGTTTGACTAAATGCTGGGACTATTTCACCAAATGCTCTAGTTTTATTAGAAGCTAGAATTGATTCGACACTAGAATCATATGAGTCCATTATGATATGGTAGTCATCAAAAGATGTATAATAGGTAGGTGCTCTATCTGTGCTAACAAAGATGTCTACAAGGTCATTGTACGTTTCTACCTTTAGACCTGTCTGGTTCATTCTGTTTAAAAATTCTTCAGGTTCTAAATAGAGAACTTCTCTGAAGTTAGGGGTAGCCGTAGAGCTTATATTATAGTCTACTCGCTGAATGTTTTTTGTATTGTCAGGATACCTAAAGTGTGTGGGTCGGCTTGTGTCACTCATAGATGTTAATGACAACAGCTTCTTGTGTTCAGGTATTAGCCTAGCTGAGATAATGTTGTAGTACGTATCCTCAACTACCGAGGCAATTTGCTGTGCTTCAACAGAATCTGAAATGCTGTTGACATCCTCAGAGTCCATATCTGACAGAATAGACTGTACTATCTGTAAGAGAGTTGTTTTCATTTTATCGGGCCGATCCTGTAATAGACATAAAGGCTGAAGCTACGTCAAGTGTAAATGCAGCATCGCCTTTAACTTTTATTTCTAGGTAATCGTTTGTCGCAAATTGTGTAAAACCAAAAACAGAAATAGAACCCCATGATCCTGCTGAAATGGTTCGGATAGTACGTGAACCCCCTAGTTCAGTTCCATTTTTAAATAAAGAAAACTCAGCATTGTGTGTTACACTGCCAGCATTCTTTGAAGAAATGGTAAAGACAATCTGAGCATCAATGTATTCAGAACCTGTGTACTTCAGACGAGCATTAGGGGAAGTCTCACTAGTAAACCCATTGAGGGCTGCAACTGAAAATGTTGGATTAAGTATTGTATCTGAAGTTGTTATTGAGTGCTGATATGCAGGTGTTGTTGCATCGAAGCCTATGTAAGCTCCAATAAAACGAGTCTTTTCAACCCAATCCCCTGAACCTGCACCATCAGCTACATATACTTGCCCTGTACCTGCACTAGATATACCTTTCGGTTCGTGCAAGTAAGGGTCAGTTAAAGATGAGTGATTTACATTAGCCATTAGGAACCCCTGCCAGTGTTAAAGATATTATAAACCAAAAAATATCTTTTGTCAACAAAAAAGTGAAGGGTACCCCCGA
>Ga0070751_1001982_pt1 | contig 11792 bp, 14 predicted proteins | sample VirMetDEL_Aug_28_FD_78514 | JGI IMG/M metagenome (GOLD analysis project Ga0070751, IMG submission 78514) | Aqueous microbial communities from the Delaware River and Bay under freshwater to marine salinity gradient to study organic matter... | ecosystem: Environmental > Aquatic > Marine > Coastal...
CAACATTTACCGTTGACCAGCAAGGTCGCCTGACGGCAGCGGCGACTACCGCAATCTCCATTACCAGCTCACAGGTCAGCGACCTGGGTACGACCCTTGGAGACTACGTCAGCAAGACCGCTGCTGGCACCGAGTCCATGATCGGCTCCCTGACCATCGGCGGGGACCTGACCGTCAACGGCACCACAACCACCATCAACACTCAGGACGTGTTGGTCGAGGACAAGAACATTGTCCTTGGCAATGTGACTACGCCGACAGATGCCACGGCAGACGGTGGTGGTATCACGCTTCTCGGGGCTTCCAATAAGACGATTAACTGGGTTGATGCTACCGATGCCTGGACTCTTTCGGAGCATGTCAATATAGCGGCCACTAAAGAGTACCGCATGGACGGCACCACCGTCCTCGGCTACAACGGCGCTACCAGGATCCTTGATAATGTTGAGATCGACGGTGGAACTTTTTGAAAACTCTCAAACGGAATACTACAAGGACCGTACATACGGTCCTTTTTTATTGCTAGATAGCAGTCATGGCCAACGTGATCAAGCTGCGCCGTAGCGCGGTTCAAGGCAACATGCCCACAACTGCGCAGATCGCGCTGGGCGAAGTTGCTATCAACACGTTTGACGGCAAGCTGTTTATTAAAAAGGATGATGGGACCGAGTCGGTCGTAGAGCCAGGATACAATGGCGCAATAGTTTCAGATACACCCCCAGCCGCCAGGCCTGACGGTTCGACACTGGCAGAGGGCGATCAATGGTGGAAGTCCGATGCTAGCGCCCTCTATGTTTATTACGGAAGCTCCTGGATCAGCGTAGGTGGCGGCGGCATAGAGGAAGCCCCGCTTGATGACAACTACTACGTACGCTTTTCTGGCACGTGGGTCAACCTCACTGACGCCCTGACCGCCTTGGGGGTGCCAGTGGCAGAGCCCGTTGACGCGGGCAACTTTACGACTGGACTTGGTGCTGCAGTCACGAACCAGACCTACGACGCGGGCAACTTTACCGACGGCACTTCTGCGGCTACGGACGATACGGTGATCGATGGTGGGTTAACCACTTAGTAGGAAGACTATTGGGAATTAAGTCGCCACGATGCCAGTCCCCTCTCCAAGGAATAGTATCCGCATCGCTCGCGGCAACTTCGCAGACCTGAACGCAAACGCGGGCGCTTTTGGCGAGGGCGAGTTTATCTACGCAATCGACCAGGACCGATTTTATACCGCTTCCAGTGGTGTTCTAGTAGCTGTTGGTGCTGGCGTAGTTGCGGCTGAAGGGATCGATACACTGATTGACGTGGATACGTCTACGATTCCACCTGGGGTTGGGCAGGTTTTGAAGTGGGACGGGACCAAGTGGGCACCTGCAAACGACAGCAACACTGATGCCGTCACCTCTGTTGCGGGCAAGACTGGCGATGTGACACTGGTCAAGGCTGACATCACCGACTTTGCCGATGGCGACTACGCCACAGCGGCCCAGGGTGCTACGGCTGACACTGCCGTGCAGCGTGCTGGCGACACCATGACCGGCCAGCTGATTTTGGCCGAAATCAAAGAAACCACCTACACCCTTGGTACCACGGGCAGCATTGCCTTGGATCCAGCCAACGGATCTATCCAGATGTCTGTACTGACTGGAGCACCCACCTTCACGGATTCGTTGGAGGCTGGTCAAACGATTGTACTGATGCTTGAGAACGGCGACAGCTACACCGTCACCTGGCCCACGATGACTTGGGTCACAAGTTCAGGTAATGCCGCGCCAACACTGACTGCCAAGGATGCGTTTGTGCTCTGGAAGACGGGCGCAGGTCTGTATGGTTCTTACGTTGGGAATTACGTCTGATGCTAGGTAAGAAACTTATCCAAGCAGCATCCGGCAACGCTGGCGATGGAGGTGGGCGTGATATTGCTGTTGCCCACGTTGGTTCTCCTTACGTCACAGCCTACCCCTGGACTTCAGGCACTGGTTTTGGTACTAAATATGCTAACCCTACTACATCTCCTGCTAATACCGGCTATAGTGTAGCGTTTAGTCCCAGTGGTAATGATATCGCTGTTGGCTCCAACGTTACCCCTTTCATCACAGTTTACCCTTGGACTTCAGGTACAGGATTTGGTACCAAATATGCTGACCCTGCAGTGAAGCCTACTGGCTTCGGCAACGGCATAGCCTTTAGCCCCAACGGTAATGATATCGCTGTTATCCACCCCAATTACCCCTATATCACAGTTTACCCTTGGACTTCAGGTACAGGATTTGGTACTAAATATGCTGACCCTGTACCAGTTGTTGCCAACTGCTACGGCATAGCCTTTAGCCCCAACGGTAATGATATTGCTGTTGCCCACTCTGGTTCTCCTTACGTCACAGCCTACCCCTGGACTTCAGGCACTGGTTTTGGTACTAAATATGCTAACCCTACTACATTTCCTGGTGGCGGCGGCAAAGGTGTAGCCTTTAGCCCCAACGGTAATGATATTGCTGTTAGCCACATTGGTTCTCCTTACGTCACAGCCTACCCCTGGACTTCAGGTACAGGATTTGGTACCAAATATGCTAACCCTGCAACACTTCCTCCTAATACCTGCTACGGCGTAGCATTTAGTCCCAGTAGTAACGATATCGCTCTTGGCACCGACCTTACCCCTTTCATCATAGCTTACCCTTGGACTTCAGGTACAGGATTTGGTACCAAATATGCTGACCCTGCAGTGAAGCCTACTGGCTTCGGCAACGGCATAGCCTTTAGCCCCAACGGTAATGATATCGCTGTTGCCCACTCCAATTCCCCTTGCGTCACAGCCTACCCTTGGACTTCAGGTACAGGATTTGGTACTAAATATTCTAACCCTGCTACACTTCCTACTAATAACGGCAATAGTGTAGCCTTCTGCCCCTAATTCCATGAACAAACAAGAAACCCTTTCTGCTGCACTGACCGGTCGCAACGAAGAGATCGAGAACTACCAGATCAACATCGACAACTACGAGCGTGCTATCGCCAAGATCAACGCTGAGTATGCCAACAACGAAAAGATGATCGAGTTCCGCGATCGCCTCAAAGGCCTATTGGCGGAACACTACACCGAACAGCTCAAAGCCATCATCATGCGTGATGTAGTGGCTGATCAACTCGCCGAGATGGAGGCACCCTGATGCTTTATGTCCTGACCAACGACCAAGGCGACCTGGTTCGTTACCCCTACACGCTGACTGACCTCAAGCTGAACAACCCGCAGATCAGCTGGCCGCAGCAGATCTCCGATGAGCTAGCTGCTCAGTACAATTGCTACCCCGTCACGCCTGCAGCGGAACCCGACTACGACCACACGCTGAACTACAGACGTGTTGCGGTCAAAGAAGGGGATGCCTGGGTGGAGCACTGGGAGTCCAACCCCGCTTCATCAGAAGAGATCACCGAGCGCACCAACAGCGCATCCGCTTCAATCCGCGCAGAGCGCACCGCCAAGCTGACCAGCAGCGACTGGACCCAGTTCCCGGATACCCCCATGGAGCGCACGGTGCGCGACGCATGGGCTGTCTACCGCCAGGCACTGCGGGACATCACCGACCAGCCGGGCTACCCCCACCAGGTCGATTGGCCGGTAGAGCCAGAAGCCGCCACAACCACCGTGGGCCCGAACTACTGGGCTTTCTACGACAGCCTGCTGGTGTCCCCGGCGTACGGCGTGATCCGAGAACGTGCCGTCGCATCGTCGATTGCAATGGCAGCCTGCGTGGAGTTCATGGTGGCCTGCGGTGATGCTAAATCAGGCCGCGCCAATCCTGCTGTGGTGCAGGTTGCCATCAACAATCTGGTGGAAGCATCGCAATTCACACAACCCGAGCGCGATCTACTGCAAGATGCCCTAGCAGTTGGCGGCCTCGATCAGATGTACACGCTGCCACCCTTGAGCGCGAACTGAGCACTCCGCTCCTGCTTGGCACTCTATTTGAGTGCCTTTTTAATGCGATGAAGATCTCTCAAGCTGGCCTTGACCTAGTTAAGAGCTTTGAAGGGCTGTACCTGGACGCCTACCCCGACCCTGGCACCGGAGGGGAGCCGATCACTATTGGTTACGGCCATACCGGCGGCATTAAGCTTGGGCAGAAGATTACCAAGGCTGATGCAGAGCAGCTGCTCGCGATGGACATGGAACGCTTTGAGGCTGCCGTTCACAAATATATCGACGTGGATCTGACCCAGAACGAATTTGACGCCCTTGTTAGCTTCACTTTTAATGTTGGCGCTGGTGCGCTTGAGGCCAGCACGCTTCGCAAGCGACTGAATGCCGGCGAGCCGAAGGCCAAGGTCTTCAAGGAGGAGCTGCCCCGTTGGAATAAAGGCGGGAACGGAGTCATGCCTGGCCTGGTCCGTCGGCGGGCTGCGGAGGTCGAGCTGGCTACCGCGCAAGCTACCACGCAAGTTACCGCGCAAGTCTCGTTCCTGGAGAAGGCCGCAACGCATTACGTCGCAGAGCCCCACCAGACGGCCGCCTACCGCTGGCTGGAGGCCTCTCTGGGCAAGGACACCCTGGAGGAGTTCAAGGCCCGCTACAGGGGCTTCCAGCCGCCTGTGGAGCATCCGCCGATCCTGGCGAAGTTCCCGTTGGATGTACCGTATTTTGGCCAGTACGACTCTCGCGGCAGTATGGCCGAGCGCATGTGTTACTCCAGCTCCATGGCGATGGCCATTGAGTACCTAGACCCCGAAGCTATTGATGGCGATGATGATGACTACTTGCGGATCGTGCTGAAGTACGGTGATACCGTTTCTTCCGAGGCGCAGGTGGCCGCTGCCAGGTCGCTAGGCGTGCCGTGTCGCTTCAGGATGGACGGGTCTCAGGAACTGCTTGAGCAACTGCTCGATGACGGCATTCCCGTGCCGATCGGTATCCTTCATCACGGCCACGTCAGCAAGCCCGCGGGTGGTGGTCACTGGATCTGCCTGATTGGCCACGACGATACTCACTTCATGGTGCACGACCCAGCCGGCGAGCTCGATCTCGTAAACGGCGGGTACCCGAAGCGTGGCGGCGAGTACGGGAAGAACCAACGCTACAGTAAGAAGAATCTCATGAAGCGTTGGCTGATTGCAAACGACCATGACGGGTGGCTGGTCCTCTTCGACTAGGCGTCGACCCAGGTTCTGCCGTGCTTGATGTCTGACACGGTGGTTCTGGGGACCCCAAACATCGCACCAACAGCCTTGGCGGAGAGACCTTCTGCCAGGGCTTTTTTGATCAGGGAGACTTTCTCTCTGGTCAGCTTGGATTGACCGTGGCGCTCGCCCTTGGCGATGTCGGAATTGTAGTACTGCTGCGAGCGGGTAGCCCATCGCACGTTTCCTGGCTCGTAATTGCCATCGTTGTCGATGCGGTCTATACTGTGCCCTTCTGGGCGTGGTCCCATGTGCTCTAACCAGTTCCAGAAGCCCGATCCGCGCTCCAGCCACTGCGGGCAGACACTTATCCCGCGTCCGCCGTAGCGGTGGTAGTATTGGTGCTTCGGGTTACGACAGCGATCTCTCATCCCCGTAAAGGTCTTGTACAGGGGGTGGTCATCAGCCTTCATGTTCATTTCTCCAACCATCACCAGTGTACCGACTAATTTTAGGTAACCTTTGGCGACGTAGAAGTGACATGAAAGTTCTCGGTTTTCTACCTGGCTATCTTTGGACAGGAAGCACGTTGATAAGCACGGGCTCGGCCCTGCCGCCGACGCAGCATATGGACCCGGACACCGGAGAAGTCTACTTCTACGTCAAGCCGCACTTTGTTCATGGTGCAACCGTTGGCCTCTACGTAAAGAGGTCTGGGTTGATCAAGGCTATCGAAGAAGGTCGGGCATAAGAAAAGCCCCGGCTTTCGCCGAGGCCCTCCTTCCCCCTTGAACCCCCCACGGGCTCCCTATCATTTTACTGGTCAGTCGTCGTATTCGTCGCCTTCGCCTCGCTCGTAAGAGAGGCCGGTGCCGGATTCGACGACTTCCTTCAGATACCGGTGAATGTCATCCTCATCCCAGTCGCAGTCGTTAAGCAGAGCGTTGCCGATTGCGTTCAGGGCTTCGGAGTGATCGTCGGTCCACTCACCTGTCTCAAGGGCGTGCTCCTTGAGTTTTGTGGCATTGGACAGCAGTTCCAGCTCTGTGGTCTGTTGCTCCATCTCCTCGGCCGCCCGGGCCTCTTCGATCGTGTCCTCGTAGGCCTGCTTGTCGATGGCTATCATCAGGGCTAGGCCGAGCTTGGCGACGCCGACTCTGAGCAAGGCTACCAGGACTGACTCAAGCCAGACGATGGCGCGAAGCGTAAAGTCCAGGGCTTGGATCAACCAGAAAATGGTTACGGCGACGCCGTTAAAAAGCAGTTTTTTCATGGATTTGGGAGTAGGTGTCGTCGCCCTCGCGACCTTTGAGGATAGAGGAGGTTGGGTGGTTGATCCTAATCACCGACTTTTCGATAAAGCCCCTGATCCCCTCAACCGATGAGGTTTGCTCGTTCCAGTAGGCCTGACGGCCACGGGTCTTCGCGTGCCACAGCTCAAGGTTACCAGTCAGTGTCTGCTGACTGTTTCCGTCATCATTCCTTTCCTTTCGGAGAATCCAAACGGCATGAGAGATATGAGCGATGGCATCAGTGCCTCGGATCTGATCCAGGCCGGGTGGCTGCTTGGACGACAGGGAATCCATGCCAACACGATTCATTTGAGCCAGGACTACCAGATCGATGTCTAGCTCTTTAGCGGCTGTCATGAGGCGGTAAGCCCGCTCTTCCAGCATGGTCGCTTCGTTACTGGGCGCCCCTTTGTGACGAGCGAGGCAGTGGAAGTGATCCAGGACGACAAGGCGAAGCTCCGGGTTGCGGGCTTTCATTGAGCGCATAGAACTGACTACCGCATCGACATCAGCGCCCCAGGGAGCCTCTACTAGCAACTTCCCTCCACTGGCCTGTACTCGTGTCGCGGCCATCGCGATGTAGCCTGTGATCTTGTCCTTCTTTGATTCAGGAGGAGCCTGAATTGAGCCAGAGTAGACTATTTCTTCCTGACAGGTTGCCGTTTGCGCAGTTATGGAGGACCACAGGCGGGCGTAGATGCTACCCTCGTCAAGCTCGGCCGATATAAAGCCTACTGTAAGACCCCCCAGGGCTGCTGCGGAAGCTATCTGTACGCCAGTTTGCGTCTTGGAGCAACCCGTTCGACCGCAGAGCGTAAAAACACGACCGCCGCCAACGCCATCGGGGCGAACTCCGCCTTCCATGTCGATGTCCAGGGCAAGGATCCCCGTCGAGACGGGCTTTACGCTGGCGTTGGTATCCCAGATCCTGTCAATGAAGCCAGCGCGGCCTTCAGTGGCGTACAAGTCATCGAGCATGTCGCGATAGTTGCCCTGCTGACCGACAGACCCGCGAAGCAGGCCCAGGCACTCCATGGAACGCTGCTGGAGGAACTCAATGCTCTTCTCTAGCTTTGAGTCTGCGCGTGTCACTTGGGTGGCCATGTGTAGGGTTTCCTTGTACATGGACTTGACCCGGTTCTTTCGCAGAAGATCCAGCGCAGTGTTCCACTCTGATTTTGCTGCCCCGTAGGCATTCATGGTCTCCTTCAGTCCAAGCGTAGAAGCGGTCTTGCTCAGCTCGGACAGGGGTGCCTGGTTGTACGAGTCGACAGAGACTACGTCGGTATGCATCGAGATGATAGCCGCAACCGAGATGGTCTCAAAATCGGCATCGCCCAGGAAGATCTTGTCGATGTAGTAGCCGATGGCACCAAACACCCTGGTTGACCAGAAGTAGTCAGGGAAACGCTGCCCGTGGCCGACGCCGACGGCAGCACGCAGCTCGGACCACAGGTGACGTGCAACGCCACTAGGAGAGGACAGGACACGGCAAAGCACAATGGCCTCCTGGTCTGTCGTGTCGTCCATCTTGGCCGTAGTGGTGGGCTGCAGTTTTTCGATCAAGCGAGCTGCGCCCATGGCGGTTTCGACTGCGTCCTTGTTGCAGCCGATGATCTTGTCGCCGTCAGCCTGGAGGAGGCCCAGGTCAACGGCTTTTTGGATGTAGTGGGGGAAGTTCATGCGTTCTCCTTCTGATACCAAATGTACGAGTCAACGAGCGGAGCCTGCTGCCACTGGGGCGAATGGATCAACTTGGCGTCGGCGAACTGGCGTGGGGTCAGCTGTTCGTTAAGATAGCCGGCGAAGCACTTCCGAAGGAACTCTTCGTAACTTTCCGTAACCTCAAGTCGCTCCCGCGCAAACCTCACAGCCATGCACACCAGCGGATCACGCTTGCAGGGTGCCCATCCCTCCTTCTTGGTCTTGTCCCAGGCGGCGTCGATCTCATCGTATTCGATACTGAGCTTCTTGGCGCTTTCGGCCTGAGCCGCCTCGACCTCGTCCATCTGGCGGAACTCTTGTTCCTGGCGGCGGCGGATGGCCTCCACGTTCGCGGCACCGCGCTGCTCCTTCCGCTCGATGGTCAGACCTCTCTTGTAAAGTTTTTCAACGTTGAAGAACTTCTTGTCGTCGAGATTGGCACCGAAGCCAAAGACCTTGGCGGGAGTCATGTCCTTAGTGCTCCACCAGTCGTCGGCACCGGCGCCGCGCAGGACGGCACCAATAAAGCCGTCGTAGTCGTCGCGGTCAAGGTCCAGACGCTTGGTCTGGGTTTCGATTGCGATCAGTACGGGCAGGTTGAGGCTGCCGTCGAGCTGGAGGTAGCTTTCGGGCTTATGCTTGTTCCAGGCCTGCTTAATCAGCTCCCAGCGGTCCTTCTGGCTCAGCCCGGTGGCCTGGCGCTTGGGCTGCTCTTCGACCTCGGCAATGATTAGCTTCTCGGGCTCCGGCTGCGGCTCGGCCTCCGGCTCCTCAAGCGGGACCTGATCGAACATGGGCAGAAGCTCGATGCAGCCATCGCGGACACCTCCCTCGATCATGCCGAGCATCTTCAGTTTGCCGAGGACGGCGTCCAGGTTGCGGGTGGTGAGCTTGAGTGCAGCGGCTAGCTCCTCCTTGCCGCCTTCAAACCTGCGGGAGGCATGCAAGGACAGTAGGAGCATGTAGGCGCGGGCGACCGCGGGGTACTTCCAGATCCGCGAGTCATCCAGGAACTCGTTTGGGATCTTAGTGAAGGGCCTCTGGACCTCAAAGGCCCTCTTGACGCGGAGCATGGTGGGGGTGGCGTGGGGTATTCCCATTCTACACGCCGACACGCGAACACGTCAACACGCGAACACGTCAACACGCCGACATGCGAACACGTCAACACGCGAACACGTCAACACGCGGCGTGTAAGTCATTTACACGCGGCGTGTAAAACCACCTATATATTACAAAGACTCTTTTAAGACTATGAAAGTCAGCCATCAGGAAGCCGAAAGCAGGAGGTCGCTCTACGAGGACGGTGGCAAGGCCATCGGTGAGCTGCTATGCACCTACCCCGAGAAGGAGCCGCAGATCTGGAAGCTGGTGGCTGGTGCAGGCCTATGGACCCGTAAGGATCTGGCGGCCTTCAAGTCCCTGTGGAGGCGAGACCATCCCGTCGAGTACAGCAGGATCAAGCAGGCCAGGTACGACCGCAAGCAGCTTGCCCGGCGGCGGGCTGATAACCTGAGAAGCAAGCAACAGGAAGCCTCTGCCGAGGCCATGCCTACCAGCAAGAAGGCCCGGAAGGGGACTGATGACTGAAAAACAAATCTCGATCCTCAGAGCCGCTGGCTCCTTCGCGCTCTGCGCGGCCTACCTGACCATCACCTCTGGAGCCCTTGTCCAGGGCGTCCTACTGAACATGCTAGGCCAGGCCCTGCTCCTGCCCTTCGGACTGAAAACCAAATCCTGGGACCTCGTAGCCCTGTCGGCATTCTTCGTCGCTGTGAACCTGCGCGTGCTGATCGGCGGCTGACCCGTTATACTGAAGACATCCCCAACCTCAAGGAGGAACCGAGCATGGCTGAGATCCCCCAACTCAAGGGTCTTGTCACCAAGGACATGGTGAAGACCATCGGCACTGGCCGTTATGCCGCAGAGTACTGCCCCTGGAGCAAGATCGCCGAGCTGATGCAGAAGCATGCTCCCGGCTGGATGCCTGAGTGTGTACCGAACGCTGACGGCGACATCCTGCACCGCGCACCGGTCGGTGGCTACCTGCAGATTCGCTTCGTGCATCTCGACGGAACCTCGACCCCTGCCTACCCGCAGGCAGTCCAGGACAACCGCCACGCCGCCATCGCCTACGAAAAGATCACGGCCCGCGACGTTACCGATACCCAGCGTCGCGGTTGGTGCCTGGCCGCCGCAGCTGTTTTCGGTATCGGCGTTGAACTCTGGACACGCGACCCGCTAGAGCAAGGCTACAGCAATGCTCAGTTCGACGCAGAGGCCCTGGAGGCTGCTCCTGTAGCCCCAAAGGCTCCAGCTGCCCAGGCTGCGCCCAAAGCGGCCCCTGCAGCGGCTTCTAGTGGCACTTCTGAGGCAACAGAGGCCAGCTTTCGCGAAGCAGCCCTTGCCAAGGGCGTCGATACCCGAGCGATCGATGCCATCGTCGTCAAGCTCAACGGCAAGTGGGCCGCCGGCATCGCAACCCTCGCCAAGAAGACCGCAGAGGAGCTTAATGCCCAATACGCCCCCGCCGACGACGTGGAGCAATGGTGACCCCCTCCAGGGATTCATCCAGTTCTTCAACGGATTAGAAGTTCTAATGAGTAGGGGCTAGACAAGCCCCCTTTTTCATGGCATACTGGAACAGTAAACAAAACCTCGCGAGGTACCGATGATCGATTCCATCACCGCTTGGCTCAACGGCGCTGGCGGCTACCCGATGCTCACACCCGAGCAGACCACCCTGCTGGCTCGTAAGATCCAGGCCGCAGAGGTAGGTTCCGCCGAGCACACCAAGCTGGTCAACAAGCTTTGCCGTCATAACCTGCGCCTGATCGTCAAGTTCGCCCGCGTCTACATGAGCGGCGGCAACCGCAAGACGTCTTGGGTTAGCGACCACACCCTGGACCTGCTACAGGAAGGCTATTTCGGCCTTCGCCGGGCGGCCTGCAAGTTCGACCCTGAGCGGGGTTACACCTTCGCTACCTACGCCAGCGCATGGGTGCGTCAGGCCCTAGGTAAGTACCATGTTGACAAGCTGAGCCTGATCCGCGTGCCCGAATCCTCTGCTCGTGAGATCTTCTACTATGATAACCATGGCAAGCCCCGCAACGAAAAGGTGGCCAAGTGGGTTAAGGCTGCCAGCATGAGCGCCAAGGATGCCTATGGACTGGTCTCCTACGACAGCAAGATGGCCGACGAAGAGCATAGCCTGCTCTCCATCCTCTCAGAGGAGAACCGTCTTACCGACGGCCGCGAGGAGGCCACCTACGACCGCATCGGGCGCCTGATGACCGACCTGGGTATCGAGCAGCAGGTTCAGGATGTGATCGTCTCCTACTGCAAGCGCGGCAACCTTGACACCGCGATGGCTAAAAACAAGATGAGCGGTACCAAGGCCAACCGCGCCCTGGTGCGTGGCTCGATCGCTCTGATCAAGTCCCACTGCGCCCAGTAGACTGTAGAGAGAGGGAGGGACACCTCTCTAAAAACGCCCCCATCAAACCTTTACAAGGCATCGAACCAATGGCTTCCATTTCCCTCGCTGGTACCGTTACTGGCAAGCAGGGTGAATCCCCCGTTACTGTCAAGACCTTTGACAGCGGCGACTCCGTGGCTACCTTCTCTGTAGCCGATCGTGAATACATCTACACCAAGCCCGGAACCGAAAGCAAGGGTCA
>Ga0070751_1001994_pt1 | contig 11757 bp, 15 predicted proteins | sample VirMetDEL_Aug_28_FD_78514 | JGI IMG/M metagenome (GOLD analysis project Ga0070751, IMG submission 78514) | Aqueous microbial communities from the Delaware River and Bay under freshwater to marine salinity gradient to study organic matter... | ecosystem: Environmental > Aquatic > Marine > Coastal...
TTAGTTTTTGACCAAAAGTTTTACCTAATCTATCTACAACTAAATCAGTTTCTTGTTGAACTGCTCTTAATCTACCAGCTTCAGCAGACAAATCTTTGAACTCTTTGCTATTTTGTTTACCAGCTTCAGCAAGAGCATACATTCTATCCTCAAGCTCACCTAACTTTTCTGTTAAAGGTTTAGCACCTAAATCAGTGACTTCCTTTTTAGTTCCTTTTGCAGCACCACCTAAATCTTCAATAGCTTCAGTTGCTTTTTTGACTTCAGAACTATCAACAGGTATTTTGAATTTCTTATTTGCCATTTTATATATTGTTTATATCAACTATTCTATAATGTACAGTTACAATTATATCTAAATCACCACCTGTTACATCAACTGAGTTTTTAATAAATATACCACCATTCAATATTGTATGGGTATAAGGTGTTTTATCTGGATGCTTTTCTAGATGATAGTCTAAATGATAAATACCATTAGGTGTACCATTTGCTAAAATGTTTTCTATTTCATAATAAATATGTTCAGCACCATCTACATAAATCTCTAAAGTATGATCTTCATCATATAAAGTACCCTCACCTAAATAAACAGCAGCATCTTCAATAATAGGATATTTACCTGTACCTACTTCAGGAACTAATTGAATAGGTGTTGTTGCTAATTCTCCTATTTCAGCAGCTGTAATTCTTCTACTAATTTTGTGTGCTACATCAACCTCAACACCATTAACATAATATTGACCTGTTAAGGTATTTACTCTAATAGCATTTCCAAAATACAAAGAATTTGATTCAACTAAGGTTTGGTTACTAACACCCAAAGCTGTTACATTAAGTGCTTCAACTATATTATTTGAGCTGTTTATTAAACTAACACCATCTCTAAATATTGAGTTATCATCACCTATTACAAAAGTGCTATTTCCTATTGTTGAGTTATCATTACCAAAAGTAAACTGTAAATTATTTGTAGTTAGTTTGTATTCATTTAATTGAGGATCTAAAAACAACTCTTCTACTTCACCTAAAAGTTTGTTATCAGAACCTATATTAAACTTTCTAGTTTCAAGAGAATATACATCTTTCTCAACAGGTCCATTAACAGGTTTTCTAGTAGGTAAATTAATGTTTCTTACAAAACAGGTATTTGTTGCTGCATCCCAATTACCACCTAATTCATTACAGCAATTTTGAGTAATAGGGGTGTTGCTTAAAGATGAATAATATGAAAGTACAACACCATTAAGAGTTTGTTGCTGCACAAATAAATCAGTAGGGCAACTTGCTGTATTAATTGCAAGATCATCAGCATTAATATCAGAATATACACCTAAGTCATTTATTTTTAGTAACTCAACTTTTGTAGGTTCATTATTCATAGGGTTGTAATCAACCACCTTATTTATGTAATAGTAGTTATCTTTCACCCAAACCTTATAGGATAGTTTGTTTCTAATTTTCTCTATATCCAATTCAGTCAAATGAAAATATGCTGTCAATAGCTTCCCCTCATTTATTTGATTCAAATACCCTTGCCAATAGGTTGTGTATTGATTATTTACAGGTGGATCTAATAAATCTTCGTAAAAATAAAACTCACAAACACCAAAATTCAAATCTAAAGTAGGTGCTATAGGATCATCAAAGTGTCCAGCATAAGGGTATTGCAGAAAAGATAAACCATCTATTGTAAATGTACCACCACCTATCATATCTTTCAAACCACCATAATACAATACTCTAGCTTTACCTGTTGGTAAATTAGCACTAATTGCTGGTGTAAATGCACCAAACTCACTTGGAATAAGGGGTGTAGGTTCAAAAGGTGTTTTAATTTCAGTTGTACCTGTATTTGCATTAGGTATAGTTACTTCTAATTGACCATATACATCATTTGTATCAACAAAATACCTTTGGTTATAAAGATCAGTATCACTAGCTTTTGTATAACTGAAAAGAATATTGTTGTTTTGCAGCTCTTGCAGAAACTCAATATTATCCTCTTTGCTATAATCTTTTTTACCTGACCAATCTAGCAACTCAGTATTATTTTCAAAGTAACCTTTATATGTATCAAATATTAATACATTAGGGTTGTTAGGATCTGGTGTAATTATTAAGTTATACCTTTTTATTAAATCAGTAATTAAATCTTTTTGTTTTATATATGTAAAGAACCTCCTTAATTCAATATTTGCACCTAAAAATAGTGTAGGTTTAATTATTGTTTTTATATAGGTCCTATTCTTAAATGAAATATTATAATTTATAGGGTTTGTTTGACCTGATGTATCTGTATATTGTTTACCATCTACATATATACCTTTTACTATTACATAAACACTATCACCTTGTTCTATATTAAGAGTTCCTGTTTTAAAATAAGCTATATTGTTTACTCTAAAAGTAGTATTCCCTGAGTTTAATGTTATAGGGGGTTCTATATTGCTTACAGTATGTCTATGCTCTACTGTAAAAGTTAAGTTAGGTTTTCTTACTATTGTATCAAATACCAAATCAAAAGCATATCTATCAGGACCTGTACCTGTTTGTTGTGTAACCTGAGTTGAAGCTTGTATATCATAAACACACTGTATTTCTAATTTGCATTCTAAATCAAATTGGAAATCTATTTCTAATTGAGCTAAATCATATTGACCAGATGCATCTTGAACTACTGTATTACAGGGTATATTGATCCAGGGTTGTACTGCTAAAAATTCATCTCCTATTCCTATACTAGGACTGTTACCATCACCCATATTATCAAAAATACTAGGTGTAGTTCTTTCTACTTCTACATATCTTTCTCTAATATCAGCGGGACTAACAACTTCAGCTTCACCACCTGTAAAAGGTATAATTTCTTTTTCAAATTGAGGATTTGTTTTAAAACTTCCTTCCCAACCAAAACCAGCTTCAGTTAATATTGCATCTAATGCTGCTTTGTAAAACAAAGAGGGATAGAAATTATTAAACCTGTAAGCATTAACACTTGTGGAACTAGTATATATATTTGATAAAGTTGAGTTTATGCTGCTATCACCATTATACATCAAAGGGTATACATAACCATCCTCATAGGTGTGCTGCCAACTATCACTGATTGTTATAATATCAAAAGTATGATTGTACTTATCTAAATCAAAACATTCAGATAAATATTTCTCACCTATTTTCTCTAACAAATCAACTGTTTTTGAAAATATGGTAACATTGTAAAAAATACTATTTCCTTGACTATCTACATTGTTTAATTTATCTATACTATTAAGTACCATAAAACCCTCCATCACTATTGATGTATTAACCATCACTTTAGCATCAACTTTTATGTTTGGGTTAAATAGACTATAATCAGAATTAATATCAAACAAACCACCTAATACAAAATTGTTGTTCTTTGTACCTGGCAAAGTTATTGTTTTGGAATAGCTACTGTTTCTTTTAGTAATATCTCTAATATCATTGAAAGAGTAATTATAACTCATATCAAAATCACCTACATCCAAACTATAATTTGCGGGATCACCTATATATATTTCTACCTTGTTCATATAAACCTAAAAATAATTAAAAAAAAAAGTTAAAAAAATATCACCTTTTTTGCATCAAAACTCAACCTTTGTCAAAAAAAAATTGTTATATAAGTAACAATAGATACTTCTATTGATATGCAACAATTATACAGCATCATTAACTGCAACACTTCAAAAGTAAGGGGTATTAATTGATGGTAACAATGTTTGCAAAATATTTACCCCCTACTTCAACAATAGTGCATAACAACTATCCTATCTGCTGTTTATCTTTATTTGACAATTCAAAGGTCAAAGTATAATTTACTAATTGGTCATTTATAGTTTGTTTTCTTTCTATATTTGACACTGTTAAATTGATTCCTACTACATCACCATTTTCCTTAAACCAATATACCTCAGGTGATTCAATTAAGGTCATTAGGAAATCACTTGTTTCTTGATTAACCCAATCTGAGTTAATAGTAAATACATCTGTTACTATTGTATCTAATACTGTTGTACCTCTATCATAAGAATTATATTTCCAATTATTTACAGCTGGTGCATATTTACCATAATCTGTTTGGTAATTTACTCTTTCAATAGATTTGTTGTGTCTGTTTACTAGATCAAAATGAAAAGGAATAAAACTTCCCAATTTATCCATAAACACTAATTGTATATCCTCGTATTTACTACAGCTTTCATATACACAAAAAGTGTGTGGTTGTATCAATACATCAGTTCTATCAGCAGCTGTTACACTCACTTCAAAACATAAACCTGGTGTTAAATTAAAAGGTACTAAAGGTTCATCACCATTTACATCTTCCCAATTTAATGTATTCAAAAGAGCTGGTGCAAGAGGGACTTGAATTAAGCTGTTAGTTCCCTGAGTAATAGGGAAATAGTAATCTTGCAAATTAACAGTCACTTTTAAGGATCTGATTAAATCATCTACATTAGAATATACATTTAACCATATATAGGAATTTAATTTTACCTTATAAGGGCTTGGTGCATTTGTTAACCATTTACCATTGTTGAGAATAGTGTTTGCATTGTAATCATTAAAATTCCAATTGATAAAATCAATGAAATTCCTAACCCCATTAAAAGCTTCTTTTCCTGTTACACTTGCAAAATTATCTGAAATAGTGCTTTGTTGATTAGGTAAAGTAATAATACCTGAGTTAGGAAAAGTTAAAGGTACTGTAAAACTTTTAGATGTTTCTAGTACATAGGTGTTTTGGTTACTATCAAAAAACATATCAGTTACTACTGCCAGACCACTGTAACTACTTACTTCAAAAGGTGGTGTTTGTACAACTAGAACAGTATCAGATATATTAAAATAATCATTAGGATCATTAAGAGCATTGTTTGAATAAAACTCTAAAGTTTGACCACCTGTTGGTGTAGGTATATTGTAAATACCATCATAGTTCCAAACAGGTCTGAACTTTTCATAAAACTTAACTGAATACTCAATGATACTATTCTCAGCAAATACAGCTGTAGTGCTATTAGGATCAAAATCATTGGTAATATAGTTTTGTAAATGTTTATGTATATCAACAACACCATATCCCTCAGGATTTACAGGAACTTCAAGAGTTGCTATTATATTACCATCTATTATTACTTCAACCAAAAACCTAAAGTTATCTTCAGTAGAAAGAGTGCTGGTTAATACATACACTATTTCATTATAAACAGGTTGCAGCTGCTGTGGTTGCTTTACTATTGTTATTGCCATATCTTTTCTATTTCTTCTTTAAAATGATCTACTAAAAACTCACCAACTAATTCTTGAATTTTAGGTGAATTAACTATTTCATCTGTATAAAACCAGGGCTTCTTAATTCTTCTAGTTCCTTGATCTAAATACTGATAGTACTCAATAGCATCTAAATCAAATTCTACATTTTCACCATCAAAAGTTAATAGTGCTTTTGTTTGTCTTAATTTACCTGTTCTTCTTGCAGCTGGTTTATTCCTTTTACCACCTTTCTTTCTTTTGATTATATTGAGGATCTCTTGAGTAACCTCTTTGTTTAGTTTAGTTATTGCTTTCATATATTAAAAGGTGTAATACATATTTTATCATTCTTCACTTTGAAAACAAGAGTAGCTTGATTACCTGTTACATTACCATCATCCTCATTAAAAAATGATTCAATACTAACATCTTCAATCAAAACAGACTCAGGAAATAAACCTAAACTATCCTCAGAAATTGTATTGATTATATCCAATAGTATGCTGAAAGTATCTGACAAAACATCTAATTCATTTGTTGTGCCTATACCTCTTATACCATCATACCCTTTTTGCTGATCATTAACTTTATCACCTACTCTTAAAATAAATTCATAGGATATACTTCTATAACCATTGTCTTCAGTATAATTTACAGTGTGTGTTGTTTCTGTATCAACCCATAAGTAAGGGTAGGAATATACATCATCAACTAAATCAGATTGCTTCCCTACTCCAAAATAGTTTATGTTAGGGTGTGCATCAGCAATAGTCTTCAGCTTGTTAATTATATCTCTTATTTTTAGCATTGCTATTCATATTTTCTGCTTGAATTTTGTTCTCTATATGGAATAGACTTAACCAATTCAAAGCACTTATATAATTCATTTCATAAACCTCAACAGGTTTCATATTTAATTCTTTGCATAATTTCCTAACCATTAACAACCACTGCCATTTAGAATCTAGTTTAGTTCTTGTATCAGGTCCAAAAGTTTCCTCTTCAGCTTTCTCTTGTTTGCCAAAAAAATCTGAGAAGTTGTAAAATATACTACTTCTCCAATTCAAAAAAAATCTTTTAAATGTATTACATCTGCTATACTTAAATTCTCACTAAACAGCTTTCTATTTTCATAGTAATCTTTTGAGGAATAGGGAAGCTGTTTATTACCTACAACCTCTCTTAGTAAAATAGGTAATAGGCTAGAAATTATATCATACTCTTTTGAATTACTGATCATCAACTCAGCATCTATTGCAGCACCCATTGTTAATTTATTAGGGTTCTTAATAGGTGCATATTTCCTACCATTAATTATATAAACTGTTTTACCATTATGTTCAACAGGTTTATTGCTCCATTCTAAATCTTTCTGTAACTGTTGAAATTGCTCTGTTGAATAGGTCAATATTTCAGCATAGGGTATACCTAATAAAGCAGCTGTAACTCTTAAACCAAATTCAGTTTCTGATTTGTATTTATCCTTGTTAATAGCTAATTCAACAACAGCTTCAAAATTCTTTACTTTTACATCATTCCAACTTTTCATACTAAACGGGTTTTATAAATGTATAATGTAATTTGCTTGTATTCCACCATCTCTTGAATATGTTAAACATAATTCTTACACTAGGATCACAACTCATACAAAAAAGAGCATTAGGATCTATATACTTCTTAAATAAATCATAAATCTCAATTTTACTATGGTGTTCTAATCTGGTCAATTTAACCAATTCATCAATCTTTTCTTTTTCAGTTTTTGTCATCTTTAAAAAGTTTTAATTTATTGTCTTCAATTAAGGATATAATTATTGATGTTATAGCTGCTATTAATAGGTCACCTGAAATCACTAAAGCAAACCAAAAGGAAAAACATTTACTACAGGTCAATAAATAGCTACTCAAGTACATACCTATTTTTGCCCAATAGTTTTCTACTCTTTCAGTTCCTGTTGCAACTAATTCACCTAAAAAACCACCTAAGGGTTTCAAAGCATATGCTATAACTATACATTTAAAAATCATATACAGTATCATAATTCCTTACTTTTAAAATGTTCTTTTAATTTCTCAAGAGTTCTTTTAATACTCAATGCAATAGTGCTATGGTCAATAGTAACTCTTTTCTGACCTTTGATAGCTTGGATAGCTAACTTCCTTTCTATCTTTCTACTACTAGATATATTTTTAGTGCATTTTGTATCTCGCTTAGAACCTATCCATCTATCATATTCACCCATCTTATAATAGATTTTAAAAAGTTCTCTATCAGTATAATCTATAGTTTCTAAAAACCTATTTACTTCTTCAATAATCAGCTTTTCATATTGCAAATAGGGTGTGTCTGTATTTGTATCTTCTATATCATCAATTAGTTCAGTTGTTCTTGTTCTGTACTTCCTATGAAAAGGGGATGTGGAACTATTGTATTGCTTTTTTAAAATGTTTACACACAAAAAGATTAAGTATCCCTCTTCTTCAGCTGCTTTCAGCTTTTCATAAGGCATACTGCATAATATATAAAAGAGTTCACTTTTCAAATCTTCTGCTAAAGGATCACCTTTTGTTATATTTGCTATAATTTGATTTAACCTATCTGAGTTGTATAGGTCTGTTATTAATTTATCTTTCATAATCTAAAAGGTCTTGCAACAGGTTGCTTCTTGGAAAATCTATCCATAATGAAATATCTAAAAGCATCTGTTAGGTGATTGTTTTTGTCTTCAGGAATATTTATTGTTTTGCCTTGCTTTTTAGTCCAGCTGTAATTCTCTAGTTCAGTTATTAGGTTTGTTGAGTTTACATCTACTAACAGTTCATATTCTTGTACTAGGGAAATACCATAAACCACTGAGTCTTTACCTTTTTTAACACCAAATGCTTTTATACCATACTTCTTTAGTTCAGCAATTGATTTAGGTTCACTACTATCACAAATCACTTTGAAACTATTTCCCCAATTCCTTATTTCAGCTGTTTTATTAATTGCTTTTGCTATATCACTATTCAATAAACCTGTTTTATATATAATTTCTTCTAATATCAATTTACCATCATATTTGTATACTGCTACTGCTGCTGTAGGATCATTAGTAAAACCAAAATCTAAACCTATCCCTAAAAATTCAGCTTCTTCAGGAATAAGGTAGATCCTTTTCCAATTAGTATATACAACACCATCTAAACTACCTAATTCACCATCAATATATACCTTGCACCAATTTGCCCAATACTCACTAGTTTTTGATTTAGCTTTTGCTTTCTCTAACTCAGAAATAATTGTTTCAGGTAAACCCTCATTGTCTTTGTAATTTAGTTTTAGGAAATCTACATCTGGTTCACCTAATATTTCTGTATGTACCCAAAACTGTCTAACAGGGTTGTAATCTAAAAATATTTCCTTGTTAGTTCTAATTGCTAATTGTGTATAGGCTTCAAACTTTACATTGTTACATTCATTTAGATACAAAACATCTCTTCTAGCACCTCTTAGTTTACTATCATCATCAGCACCAAAAAACTCTATGTATGATCCATTTGTAAATCTATATATGCTGTTACTTCTATTCCAATGATTGTCAAAATACCTGTTAGTTGTTTTCATAATCTTCAAGAAATCTCTCATTGCACCTCTCTTCAGGTGTGGGATGTTTTCGGATACTATACTAACACTCAGGTTCTTTTGCTTAGTACATTTGTCAATAAGAATAGCTAAAATAGCAATAGTTTTACCAGCTGATGATCCACCTTGTATCACTTTTATCCTATTACTCAATTTCCTAATCTTGCCTATTGCTGTTGTATATCTAAATTCCATCTTCTTTAAATAGGGGTTGTTCAGCTGCTATAGTTATTTCCTGTTTCTCTACATACAACTGATTCACTCTGTTTAATTCCTTTTGAACATCCAAAGCTATTTTTATTTGACCAGACTGTATTGCTTCTTGACGCATATTCTCTAGGACCATAATAGCATCTGAAAAAGCATCTCCCACCATATTGTTGTAGGCTTCACCTAATCTTTCAGCACTTTCTTTTACTATTTTATAAGCCATTCTTTCTTTAACAGGATAGTTAGCCATTACATACTCAACTAAACTTCTTTTGGAATACCCTTGTCTAACTCTTAAATCTGCCAGTTCACTTAATAACTGTTCTTTATCTTTTTTTATATTTGGTAAGTTTTTCATATGAGGAACTTATTTGTAATCAGTCTAAATAAGCTTTATACTCAAAAAGACTGCCATTGTTTAAAAAAACAGCCTGTGTAAAATCTACACAAGCTGCACCATTACTATTCTTTGTCTTTGATGATCTTAATTATTTCTTCCTTGTTTAGAACATAATCATACACCCTTGTTGCTGATTTAGTTGGTAAATAATATACATCTTTTTCTTCTTTTGCTGAGTTAACTGCTGTATATCTACCAGCATATGCTGTACTTTTAGGAACTTTTATCTTATCTAGATTCCAAATATAGGTTGCTTTTGGTGTGAAATTAAGGTAAAACAAATTGATTTTTACACCCAATTCTTTTTCAGCAGCAGCTCTTTTTTGTTTTAGCAGCTTTAGTTTTCTAGCTTCAAGAATATAATCATCATATTCAGCATTTCTTACTTTTGTTTCTATCCAGGCAATTCTTCTTTGACCATTAACTACTTTGTCAATAAAGGCATCATAGTTTTCAAATTCATCTGTAAATTGTACATTTGAGTCTGGTAATAATTGTCTTACTGCTTCAGTTGAGATTGCTTCTAATTTTTGAAAATTATTCATTTGATCAAACTTCATATTTTATGTTTTTTAAGTGTAGATTCTATTGTATCTACTAGTTGAGAAATTGTTAAGTTGTTATAAATATATACAGTGTCTTCTTTTAAATGTTCTAATAGAGGAATAGGGGAAGCCAATTCTTTGTATTCTATTTCACAAATACGGTGGTTGTTTTGGATCTTGCAAACTTCATCTTTGCACTCTAAAACTTTCCAATTTTCTAAATCAGTTCCTATAAAATCTTTCCATACAACCATATCTCCTACTTCTAATCTTTGGATATGTATATGTAGGTAATCTTTTTGCAAGAGGAAATTGTATTCATTTTCAAATCTTACATCTGTTATGATCCAATTGTTGTTGTTGTAATCTTTGAATAGGGCATCTACCCAAACATCTTCACCCAATACATCTTTAACACCCTCAGCATATTTTATGAAATCAGCTCTATGCTTTTCCTTTTGAAATCTAGATAAATTGCTAAAATCAATACCTTTAATCAATTTGTATGATTCATTAACAGCTGAAGCAAACTTAACTATTTCATAAGTAGGGTTGAAATGCTGGATAATTTTACCAACTAGATCCTTACCTTTTCCATTACCATTGCTAGAAATTCCTATTATCATAAGTTGTTTATTATTTCATAAAACTCATCATCAAATACAATAAGGTAGTTAAATAGTTCTGCAATATTTCTGTTAATAGGGTGTATTTCATACCCATCATCACTTAATTTAACTATCTCAAGTTTATAAGCTCTTATACCTGTAGCTTCTTCTATTAAATATTTGTATATTAAAAGTTGTATAGTGTAGGCATTTAATTGACAATCATCAAACTCTTTGAAATACCATCTTAATTTACCATAAGACTTGAGGATATCTTTTGATGTTTTGTAATCTCTAATAATCAAGCCATTTTCATCTGCTGTAATTAAATCAACAGTTCCAGCTGTATTCTTGAAATAGCATCTCAATTCCTTTGCAACAATTTGCTCTTTGTCTTTTATAATTTCATCATAGAATTTAATAACAGACTCTTCAGCTTTGTATTTAGGTGGCATAAAATTAGGCATCTGTTCAGCATAATAGTGAATTAATGTACCATAGGCTTTTGCAAAATCAGAAATGTAATTCCAATAAGTTTCAACAACTTTTTGATCTACATCAATACCATCTTTAGCATACTTTTCAGAAACAGCTCTTGATATAAAAAATGATTCAAAAGGTCTAGTGAAATTGTCTTTGATTATAGTTGTTACAGACTTTAACTTTTTACCTTTTACTGTATAGGTGTGGGTAGGTTCATCAAATTGTAAATCTTGAAATTGTTTTTGTAAGTTGTAATTTTTCATTTTTAATTTAGTTGAGGATCAAATACCCAATAGAGTCTAAAAACATATATAGTGTATGTTTTCTCTTCTACTTCTATTTTCACCCTGTTTTCTAGTAATACTTCTATCATTTTCTAATTCCTTATATAATAAGATAACAAATTATTTTGATATATCCTAATTTTATTGTAAAAAAGTTTTATTTATTTGTGTTTTATAATGATTCTTTTATAAATGTTTTTATTGTTTACTGAAACATTCATATTTATATTTTTATCCCAACCATTTGGTCTTCCATAATCATAAGAACAACCTATAATCTCAAATTGCTCAGGATTGTACTTACTTAAAAATGAAA
>Ga0070751_1001995_pt1 | contig 11757 bp, 18 predicted proteins | sample VirMetDEL_Aug_28_FD_78514 | JGI IMG/M metagenome (GOLD analysis project Ga0070751, IMG submission 78514) | Aqueous microbial communities from the Delaware River and Bay under freshwater to marine salinity gradient to study organic matter... | ecosystem: Environmental > Aquatic > Marine > Coastal...
CAATCATTAAGATCGTCTCTGAAGAAGAAGAGATGCACGTAAAGCTTGGTTTGGAAATGGAAGATGAAATCCACAAAATGCTTGTTAAATGGGGCAAGGAGGTAGCATCCGAAGAAGATTACATCAATATCGCCCTTATAGACGGCTTAAAGCACGGTATATCAAGCGATAGCGAAGAATAACTAACTCCGGGTACCATTAGGTACCATTAGGTACCATTATAGGGTTGATTATGTCTAATTGCGGGTGCCATCGGGTGCCATCGGGTGCCATCAACTCCCGTAAAACGAAATAAAAACTTCGACCGCTACCAAACCGCTACCAAATTATAGCACTATCGCAGGGCGTGGCCAATAATACGAAACTTCGTTACCTTGCTCTTGCTCGGGAAACCTAGGTAAGTAGAACTCTGGATTTTTCCTCACGAGGTTAGCGCGATGTGAGTTAATTACGCGATTAAGCAATTCTCCATTAGAGTACCACCTAGGCATTGCGTATAACTTCGTATCCTCTGAGAACTTCATTGTGTTTTTGAATCCACGCGCTATCCATTCATCAATCATCGCGTTTTTGTAAACACCTAGCATTTTCTCGAATCCACGCCACATAAGCACAGCAGGGTGCGATATCCACCCACGCGACGTGCCTATGGCACGTGACGCGGGGATACCTTGATTGAGCACTCTTAGAGTATTCTCTATTTGCATAGCTTCTACGCGTTGCTTACCTAGACGCTTATCGTCTAGTGCTTTTGCGGTAGCCTTGAAGTTAGGACTTGTTATGAATGTTTGCATTTGTTTTCTCCTTTATTTTTTGTGGGCTAAATTGCACCATTTTTGCTTTTTTCTTTACAGGAGCGACGCCAATATTGACGCCTATCTCCTTCGTGCCTGCAGCTCTGCCTATATCATACGCAAGATGCCCTTCTAGGCATCTCTCTATGTGGGCATATACGAATTTAGATGGCTCTCTATTGCCATACTCGTATGAGATATAGGTGTTATAGTTCAACTCTAGGAATTTTGCCATTTGCTTTTGCGTAATACCTAGATTTAGTCTTATTGCTTTGAGATTCATTTTTCTCCTCCTTTTTTGTTTGTGATTTCCAATACAAGTAAGCGTTGTAAGCGCCTATACTTAGCGCGAGCGCTATTTCCGCGGCTACGAGTATCTTCATAACATTGCTCTCCAATCATTACGCATAAGCTCTTCCTCTAAGTTTTGCTCGCAATGGACGAGCTCACTATTGAAGTTGGCTTTTATTTGAGTCTCGCAAAGCTCTCGCACTTTTTTGTCTGCATCTTGACGAGATTCAGCGGATACGGTTAGTTCAATTTCGCCAAGCACTCGATCTTGTAGCTCGACGGGTATTATGTAGTAGTATTCATTCATTGTGGTTTATTCTCCTTTAGGTGTTCTAGTATAGATTCGGCTTGTGAGTTAATACTTTTCATGTGCTTGGCTTTTTGCTCCATGATGTTCATGGCAAGCTCATAAGCGATATCTCTTTCGCTCTCCTTCATATTCCCTGTGAGCGCACGCCCAATTAGGTTTAATTGGGGATTGCTCAATTGGAGTTGGTTTACGCTTGTAACGCCTACGTTCACATTCGTATCTAGTTCTTGTTTGCGCTTAGGCTTAACATCCGTAGTGGGTTTAATCGTCATCATTTTGGATCTCCTGCTTTGCGGTTATGGATATAACTTGAGGTTGTATCTCCTCAATCTTTTGATTGATCTCCAATGGCAACCCAAACCTAGAGGTTTGATAGAAGTCGGGCTTTGCGGTCAACGTGGATGACATCTCCCAACAATCGCCAAGCTTCCTTTTCGCTAAGAACTCAGCCAGGTCCGCCTGGAAGGTTGCATACTCATCCTCTCCTAAACGATCATGAATGCTATCGGCATCTAGTTTGATTTCTTGTGACTCTTGGTAATAATCGCTCACATCATAACCCGTGGGTTTTTCTTCATCATCAAACTCAATTACACGCTCGATCGCTTCCGCGGCTGTGTCATTCAAGGGATAACGACGCGTATTGGGTTTCATGAGTAGGCTTTTACCATCACCTAAATCAATGTAGAAGCTAGTGGCTCGACGTGATAGAATAAGCTCACGCGCTTTGCTTAGTACATCTCCTTTGATGGGGTGATCTTTCATCGCATCCGTAGCTGCTTTTAACTCGCCAATACTCTTGTGGAGCTTGGTGAGCTTTTTAGCATCTAACCCCAAATCCTTTGCGGCATAGTGTGGGGTTGTGGATTTACTTTTCTTTGCACTCGTAGGTGCGTTATTGGTTTTTCTTTTGATTGGCATATCATTATCCTCCTTTTGGATTATTTTGTTGAGAACCTATATTTCATCCATAGGTTCGTGGGTTGGTTAGGCTTGTACGTCTTCTTGTACATACTGTCCTTATGCACGGACACCATGCCCTCGTAGAATGGAGTTGTTTCATCGAACTCCTCCATCCATGCACGCGCGACTCTGCGTAAATTCTCATATTGAATTTGTACGCATGTGTGTATGTGTAGTGGGTCGAAGTATGGTAGCATAAGAATGTTTTCACTTAATTTTGTTAAGCTACCTAATTGGATAGCTATGGCATCATCAATCTTTCGCATGGACTCCTCGAATGTTAGTTCGCGCTCTGGAAAATCTATGAGCGCAATCTTACCTTTGTGAATCATGTGCTTACAAAGGAACTCGCAATCAATATACCGTCGGAAGACGGTTTTTGGTACATAGTTACGAATGTACTCAAGCTCATCCCAAGGTAACTTGTGGGCTTTTGAGTACGGGTCACCATGGCGATTCCATGCTTGCTTGGCAAAGGTATCAATTAGTACCCTATCTCCATCAACTTTTGGTCGATATATGTGGTCACACGATATGGTTAGCTCGTATGAGCTCATTGGTCGCATGGGGAAGAATGGCATTGTATCAACTTTCATCAAAAATACCCTCCCTCGCTTGCGCAACCTCGATACCTGATTCCTCATCTTCGGGTTTTTCATTTGCAACAATCGTCCAATGCCAATCCTTTTGGCATCCACGATCATTTTCTGCATAGAATACCGCATCTTCCTGTGTCTCGAAGATGCCTATCGTTTGTTGTAATGCTAGGTCTAGTGGGTCTACGCACACAATCGTGTACCCACCATGCTTGGGTTTACTTTCTTCCATTTTTATTTCTCCTTATTTTAGCGTTAGCCCAATCGCTTGATGTACGCCATAGGTACAAAATTTGATTGGGTAATTTTGTTATTGTGAATCGCACCATTAGTGCGAACTTATACATTGTCAAATGTAATTTCATATTCTTCAATTAGGTTTAGGTGTTTTAGATCGTCTATGATGTCTTCCGCGTAGAACTTCGCTTGTATGTATAATATAGACATAGGTCCAAGGTGTTTTGACCATCCATTTGGCTCGTGCCATTCAGAGCTTAAGCGCATACGATGACCACCATGTGAATGATTGCCACGATGTGAGCATATCAAATATGCCGCCATGTTTGGCAAATCGGGTTCGTCGAGAGTCCGTGGTAACCAATTTTCATTTTCCTTGAACTCATGTAGATGGCTAACGTCGGTTAGGTTCGTGAAGCAAGCTATGTAAATCAACATAAGTACTTCCTTGAATGCTTCCATATCGTATATGATAGGCGTAGAGGGCAGTGTGTAGCTCACCTCGCCTGTGATTATATTCTCATGTTTTTCCATCTTGAATTTATCCGTCCACTCAAGAATGGGAGAACCATGTTTTTCCTCATACAAACAACTCGCATCGTAGCAAGCTTCAATCCAATCAAGGAACTCTTGGTAGTCCTCGATCGCTTCGTTCGTAGACTTTGCCTTGGTTGCTTTAAGTGGATCGCTTTTTAGTAAAACCTGCGAGACGTGTTGTAGGGCGATGGTTGGTTTGTCAAACTCCGTAACAAATTTTAGTCTTTGTCTCGGTGACACGCCATGCCTAAGGAATAATCGTGTTATTTCCGCACCGCATTGGTTATTGAATTTGCGAGTTGTAATCCTCAAGTCATAATTGCAACCTTTCACGACCTCTGATTCCTTTTGCTTAATCAAATCAATCCATGAATCGAATTGATTCACGGTTGGATAACGCTGGAATATTCTAGGTTGTAGTTCATTGCATTTAACTTTGCGATATTTACCAACATTACCTTGAAGCCTTCTCAATGCACTCTCGATTGATTCTTGAAGCGTTAATGGCTTCTCCGCACACGCAATTTTACCATTGGTTGGGCATACATAGCCATACAATCGTATGGTATTTAAGAACGCTAGTGGATTGCTTTGTACATTCAAGCCACCTTCTGAGCGACAAGCGCCAAAAAGGTCTTTCTCGTCTATACGCGAGTCAGCAAATAACACTGAGCGTAGAGCGTCCCATTGCATAGAACGCCACAACTGAACCCAATCACATTGGCGTGAGCTTGAACCCGTGAGCATCTCGCGATTATCTAACCACCTCAAGTCCCAAACCTTGTATGCGTTTATACGTTCTATTTCGGTTGACCCATAGTTGGGAGAATCCTCATCAAGAATCATCTCAATTTCGTGATCCCCCCAATCGTCTTCTTGATAGGTAAGGTAACCCATTATGGACGCTATACGTCTTTCCCACTCGTGTACTTTGGTTGCACTTTTACCCCAATTGCGAACGATCCTAGTAACAACCATCATGAGCTCGCATCTAAGTACACCGTAATCATCAAAGGGCTTATCTCCGATGTCTCGTACTTTGAAGCCACGATACTTTCGTATGTAGTCACGTATTGGTATTTTTTTACTCTCATCCACCATATCGGGGATGCGAATTTTATCTGTCATGTAGTTTTTCATTATTGTCCTCCCATTAGGCGTTTAACAAGTCGTAGATAATCTAGGAACAAATTACGCACATCAGTTCGCGCAATTGAGTGATCGAAGTATCTACGCATTACTTCAGCTTGACCTCTATAACCGCAATATAAGCCTACACATGATTGACCATGTGAGCGCCATAGGCTTGGCTTAAGGTCTTTGTCGGATATGTCCGCATCCGTGTAACACGCAACAAGGTCGCAATCAACAATCTCTTGTCGATGGGCTTTGAATGTTTGGGATAGATACTCCGTCCCATGCTCCGCTTGTAGGTATTGCCACATCTCGTCGGGCACAGGGAGCGGAACTTTGAAAGAACCATTAGCTGATCCCGAGCAGAATATTTTTGCGTCAATATTGTTTGAGCGATGCAATACATTGAGTATGTAGCACAAATGCGCCGCATAGTATATTGGTCTACCACTCATTGATCCTGAGCAATCTACGATAAGAGCAATCTTGGGCTTACCCTTATCCGTTGTGTTATTTCGTATAAACAATCCATTGTTGGTGTTGCACCTCGCATATGCTTTGGTGCTAAACCTACCCGACTTCCAAGTAAGTCGTTTACTCACCCCGCCTTGCAGTGCCTGCCTAAACGGGAGTATGGATTGCTTGAGTATGTTGTTATCTAGTGGTTTTGGCATATTTTTCCTTTCTATCAATCCCAATCGAAGTATAGGCTCGCTCTATCGCCCATGCTTTCCTTGATTTTTTCTCTAGCCTCATCGGGCTCGCTACGCTTTTTATCAACCGTGTGGTCGCGATAGTTATCAATGGTGGGCTTTGGTTTTTCAGGTGGTGGTGGTGGTGGTACGCTCGCAGGTGAACCTGAGCCCCCAGGCTCGTGCACGACCTCACCTGCGCGCTTTGCTGATTCCCCATAGTCTGTACCACCAATACCTTTGATTCCCTCGCCGCCCGCTGGTGCAGGGAATATTTTATTGAAGTACTTTATTATTCTTAGTAGATGCTCTGTGGTTGGATAGCGATGCTCCGCACGCCTACCCGCAACATCACGCCATATGGATAAGAACCAATCAAATCCATAACGCTTACCATCTGAGCCCGTAAACGCACTTTTATCTGGCGACACGCGAGTTTTAGCACCACAAGCACCATCAATCGCGGGGTCACCTGTTATCGTGAAGTCGGCGCGCGCATTGAATTGGTCACGCAAAGCATCAAGATGCTTTTTTGTACCCTCTGCCTTAATGAAGTTGAGGAGCATATTGCGCGGGCTATCGAAGTCGAATGCATTCCACTTCATCCATTCAAACTTGCGAACACCGTATGTCATGGGCTCGATAGCAAAAGAGCCTTCATGGTTTATATCCAACTTCTTGGAGACCTTGAATGGTCTACGCTGGCGGAATATACCCTCAATACGTGCATCCTCGAAGAGGTTGAAGTCTGAGAACGACAAGTCATTGTCCTTGCACATTTGGTTCACGCCCTTGAAGTCGCGACTCGTGTACAATGCATGAGCCACCTCGTGATTGTGTACACTTTTCACGAATTGCATCTCTTGGCGCTTATGCTCTTTCCTTATTAACGCAGTGGGCGCATCAATGAGGCTAACAATCTCGCGATTAACTTGGATGTGATGGGATTTGCCGTCAAAACGCCAATGGGCGGTTGAGTTTGCTCCATCATCTACCCATGTAAGGCTAGAGCCTGCATCAAGGTCGTGCAGGGTGCGTGAACGATGTTGGTCTTCTACGCGTCTTACGCCACACTTGCGTAGACCGTAGACCTTTGGTGATATTGGTGTTGTCATAATTATTTATCGGTTATTGGGCAATGGGCGTCGACGAGCTCAACCCATGTTGCTATTTGTTCTTTCATTGGGCGACCATCATGTCCGTTAGCTACACACCATGTGTTTATGCCATCGGATTTGAGGGTTTCTACTAGGTTTGTCATTATCGCCCCTAGGTCATCACTCACGTGCGATATCTTTGCTAATACAACAAGGAACTCACGAAGGCTAATTTCGCGATTTAGCATTGATTTATTTTTGGCATCAATCGTGCCCTTGAGTAAGGCTTGCAAGCATTTACTTACGTATTTAGCGTTAGTGCCTGACCATTTGTAACTTGAGGTCATGATTGGCTCGCACACCGTACGCACAAGCTTAGCATCTGTCTCAACATGGAATGCCATAAGGCGAGCAACAATCGCAGGACTATCCTCTGGGCAGTCATACTCCGCGCCTACATTTTGCGTACCTATGATGGTGATGTTCTTGAATGGTGCATCAATCTCCTCTATGTATGGCTCGTGATACCCCTTGTCGCCACGCTTGAGAAGTTTACCATCCGCATCCATTGCCTCTATGGCACGACCCGTGATGAGCTTACACATCTCGTTCCCACGAGGGCCAAATGGGCTAAGCCATGATTGGAACGCTTGCTTGGCGCTCTTGGGCATATTGCCAAGCTCGTCAAGGATGATGCAAACCGTCTCGCCCTTAGCTGCTAGGCGTTGAGCTTTTGCAAGTTTGCCATCAACGAATGGAGCGCGAAAGCCTCCATCTGTTTGCTCGCCTGGCGTGGGGCCTGCGATTAGGTCGCGTGGTTCCATGTCTGACATACAATGCACCTCAATGACATGGTCGAAGCCCGCTTCATTCGCGAACTCTCTAGCACGGTGGGTTTTGGCAGAGCCCGCAGGTCCTTGCAAGCGAACATTTTGCTTGCCATGTATTAGCTCCAATCCCGGCGCGCAGTTCGCGTATAGGAACTTCATCACGGGATCGCTAGATGAGGATGCCTTGGATGCTAGTCTCGATTTCGTCACAGCGCTCACAGCGGTAGGCGTTGTCCTTTTCGCGAGGCTTGCAAGTGCGGCATCTGCAATTTCCTGAGCGGAAGGCATCGCGCGAGTGCCAATCTTGGACTCAATTTTGGACGATATACGCGCTACCTCTGATTCAGGCATGGTTATTTTCGCGCCCTTAAGCACACTCAAGAGGGCATCTTTGACATCCTTGTTCGTCTGCAGTAGCGCAGCGAGTTCGGATGGGTCTGTTTCTATGGTTATTGATTTTGGCATATTTCGTATGTGCAGTTTTTACGAGTTTGCATCTCGATTATCTTTTACGGTATGGACGTGCAATTGAATCTAATCGCTCGTCGAGATTGTCAATCCATGCGTGCATCATCGCGCATTCATACTCAAAATACGGATTATGTGGCATGGGCGGTGGCGGAGGTGGTATGTTGACATTTTCATCCCACCATTGCTTGTAACTCTGCGATGGAGGAGGGGGAGGTGTTTCCACCTCCGCCCACTTTTCGAGCATTTTCCTCCAATCGCGTTTTACCTCGCCCCAAAACAGCTGGGCGTTAGGGCTTAGGTTCATGAGTACCAAACGCGGTCTTTTCGCGCGTAATGCACGCTAGGCGAATTGATCGCGTCCTCCATGAAGGCGAAGGTTGTTTGCTCAAGCTCCTCTTGCACGAGCTCTTGCTCCGCGGGGGTGAGTTCATCATCCTCATACATGGCTGCGCGCGCGAGAGCGCCATTGCTATGCATCTCCTCGACCGCGCGATTCACATCGCATGGAAAGCCACCCAAAGGCGCTATGGGCGCATTGGGGGCTTGTAGTGGTTCACCATTGAGTCCGCGGCTAAACGCGGACGCTAGATCGCTCATTTTGTGTAGTGGCATTGTTGTGTTCCTCCTTTTGCGTTGCGCGTATTAGAGCGCAACTACGTTGATGATTGCCTCGCCAGCGTCTGCGGGCGCTTTGAGCTTGCCCATTTTGACGACTGCCTCATCCTGCTCGTCCACGATGTCGCGGATGAGCTTGATGGCTTCTTGCGCCTCCTTGGGCAACTGGGCGCATACGAAGGTGAGCGTATCGCGATGCTTGAAGTTGATCGCATACTCCTCCTTGCCCTCGTGTGCAGGCGTAGGCTTGGATTTTTTGGTTTTGGTTTTGGTTGGCTTCGCTGGCGCGGCTACGGTCATGCGCATTGCGTTGCTCCCACGGAAGCGATAACCCTTGGGGCAGTTGCCGCTTGGGCGTGGGTTGGCGTGATTGCCTAAGGCAACAAACGCTTTGACCTCGGCTGCGCTGGCATCCGCGAGCACGTCCGTGATAGGCGTACCATCAGTGGTGATGAAGCCTTTGAGCTTGCGCTCATTGTGTACGCGTGACTTGCGTGCAGACGCAGGCTTGCGTGAGGGGCTTTCACCAAAGGTGGCAACCTTGGCGTCGATTGCCTTGCGCAGTGCGCTCGCGGTGTAGCCCGTGAGCGTGTACGTGCGTGACTTGCGGACGCGCTTAGCCTTGGCTTTTTTGGTTTTGGTTGGGGTTACGGTTGCAGGTGCGCTTACGAGCGCACTCCATAGGTTATTTATGTATGACATTTTGGTGTCTCCTGTGCGCGTGTGTTATGTGTACGCACTAGCGTACGCGCGGACGCTTATGCGTAATGAAGAAAGTCATGCCCACCCTTAGAAACGCGCGCATGAACGCATCCATGCGACTGTGCGTGGGTGGACAATGCCTTGATACGTACTCTCCCGTGTGTACGTGCGCCCCCGCATACATGAGTGTGTGGCATCCTTACATGTATGCGCTCCCGCTTGCGCAGGCTGTGGGGGGGATTGGCATAATTTCAGCCAACTTCATTATACCATGCTTGTCAAATTTTGTTGTAAGTTGTTGATATTCAATGCTTTAAGTAAAGTTAAGCATAATAAGTTTACTATATTTTTAAGTTCCGCTTGTCGAAAAAACGGTATTGAAGCCCCCCTCTATTTATGTATAAATTGCAATATGGACTGCAATATGGATGATGCTTATAAGCTCGTAGGGTCAAAACATAACTGGGAAAATCGCGATTCTCAGTTGAAATTACTTATACGATTTGGACTAAAGGAAGACCATGATCTACTAGACTTCGGTTGTGGTATTTTGAGGGGTGGAATAAATATAATTAATTACCTAGATGATGGAAAGTACCATGGTTATGATATATCAAAGAAGAGACTTGATGTGGGTAAATCTATATATGAAAAAAGTGGTATAAATAAAAAAATATACTTAAGTGATCAAATACCTAACTATAAGAAATTTGATGTGATTTGGGCATTTCAGGTTTTCATACATATAGCTGATGATATTTTTGACGAAAATTTAAAACTCCTTTTGGCACACCTATCGGGTTACGCATATATATCCACTTATTCTACTGCAAACAGGGAGAGTCAGCCTTGGATGGAATATCCTCATGTATTGCATGACCAATCTTTTTATAAGGCAAAATTTGAGCCATATAATGGCACTATTGTAAGGGAAACCCCAGCACCTAAAGTCGGTGGCGTAAGTCATGTATGGAGAATAAATCATGACAAATCATGACAGATATAGATTGGGCTAAAAACGTAATGGATAAGGTCGATGCTGGTAAAAGCGTGCCAGAGGAAGACCTACATAAAGCGAGTGCTATCTTAATACGCGAGGTAGAGAAAGAAACCTTGCCTCACTATGCAAAAAACCAGACTGAGTTGGCCAAGTTATTTAAGGTAGATCGTAAAACGATTCAGAGGTGGAGAAAAGAGCCTGGTTTTCCCGAGCCATTATCGAATGGGAAGTGGGATGTATTCGCTATTCGTGCTTGGATTAAAGCTAACCAAAGAAGCGATCCAGATGAAACTGAGGATCTACATGACTTAAAAATCCGACAGCTAAAGCTCATTTGCGAAAAGCTGGAGCATGAAATTTCCGTAAAAAGAGGCGACTATACATTAAATGATGACGTAAAGAGGTGGGTGGCTAGTATGATACAAGAGTCAAAAACTGTGCTCCTGGGCATACCAGCGAAAGCTGCGCCCCAAGTTATAGGCATGGAACCCGCTGAGGCTGAAGCTTTCCTAAAAGACGCGATTAATGAAGCACTAGGGCATTTAAGTTCATAATGTTGACAAGGTCGTGCTTTTATGTGAAAGACATAAAACCGTTCGGCAATAATCCAACATTCTCACTTTGTAGTGCCTGTAAGTCTAAGGTTGCTTGTTCAAAAGCAGGCAAGTGCTTGCTTAAGAAAGAAATAAAAGAGTTTGCGGAAAGAAATGAGAAACTTTTGATGCTATTTGCCCTCAAGGATGAAGAGCGATCTAGGTTTGATAGAAGAAGGCGAGCCAAAACCTTGCCAAGTAATTTAGGTAAGGGTAATAATACGCCCAAGTCACCCGCGGGTAAAAAGATAGGTGTTATTAAAGATGGTATTTATAGAAAAACAAAAAGTGGTACTCTAGAAAAGATTAATGTACTACCTGATAAGTTAACGAAAAAGAAATCGGCAATTCGCAAGAGCATTGATAAAGAGAATGCAAAAATTGCAATGCTTACTCAACAGGAAGCAGAGTCTGCAAAAGTGCGCGGCAAAAACTTGAGGAATAATGCTAAAATGAGCATAAAGACTTCTGGTAATTTCGCCAAGAAGCAAGGAATTGTAACCGCCCAGGTAGATGACCCTAAAAAGTATCAAAGACCCACGAAGGGTAAGTACGAGAGAGGTGATTTTACTCAAAAGCAGCGCCAAAACGCTAAAGCTAAGGAGGCAAAAAATATTTCTAGTAACCAAAAAACACGCGCTAGAAAGGCAAAATATGATGATTTGGATGTAAATCAGAAAGAAAAAGCAATAAAAACGGCCATGAAAAACCATGGTGTTAATAGGCGTGGTGCTAAAAGTTTACTCCGCAAGAGTTTATTAGCGGCTTTCACAAGAAAGAGATTTAGTTGACAACGCAATAAATAGTATGAATGACGCAAAACGCATTATCGCTTTAGATGAAAAACTAGACCAAGTTATTAGACTTAGGGGTGAAAACATTGAATTTCGCGCCG
>Ga0070751_1002002_pt1 | contig 11735 bp, 11 predicted proteins | sample VirMetDEL_Aug_28_FD_78514 | JGI IMG/M metagenome (GOLD analysis project Ga0070751, IMG submission 78514) | Aqueous microbial communities from the Delaware River and Bay under freshwater to marine salinity gradient to study organic matter... | ecosystem: Environmental > Aquatic > Marine > Coastal...
AATTAAATTTGCTGTGTCATGAGGCCGAGTGCTGGATACTGAGCAAACGCAAAAGTGTTCAAGCTCCTGATTGGCGCAGACCCAGTCAACTCATGTGCTGGCTAAATGCACCACGGTTCAAATTGGATGAAAGTGACTTGGATAGCTTTGGTATAGAAAGATTAAGCAAGCCAATGGGTGGCGTGTGCTTGGGTGTGAACAAAGCAGTGGGCAAGCATCACTGGGAAGTGTTCAACGACGAAGGCGCTGACAGCAGAATAGATGAACTTACCACAACAAACATGGCAAGTCAAACTGAAGCAGCAGGTGACTTTGATATAGAGTGGGCGCAGGAAACCAAAGGTTACCAATTTTTTGATGAAAAAATTGATCAATTCCGCACCTGGCTAGTTGCCAATGGGTTTGATCCTGAAGACCCTGCACTTACACTAGGACATCCTCAGGTAGGTGAAGTGGATCTTGGTGTCACATTTGGCAGTGAAAATCACAACGATATTTGGAATAGTTTAACAAATTATCTAGATGTGTACAGTATCAGCACCAGTAAGAGCTATGTAGAATATCCTTACCATTGGAGCGATGATAATTACATGCAACAGCAGGTAGAAAAATTATGAAATGGATTAAAAATCTAATTAACAAAATTAAACTTGAAATACGCTATAGGAAAAAATTGAAAGAATTACGCAAAAGAGATCCTTTTATCTATAAATGAGCTATCTTGGAATAAGTGCAGGATTTCACGATGCCGCCGTAAGCATCGTAGACGATTCAGGTAATATAGTTTATGCTGGACACAGCGAACGCTATACTGGTGTAAAAAACGATCCAGAATTGTGTCCAAAAATACTTCATCATACCATGAACTATGATATAAATCATATTGCATTTTATGAGCGTCCGTGGATGCACAACTATCAACAGTGGCGCAGTGGACAGAAGTGCTATGGCCCGTGGACCACAACTGGTGCTTTAGAAAAGCACATGGGTCTCAGTTATGAAACCTTAAAAAATCGTAACAAGCCGACAATAAGCAGTTATCCTCATCATTTGAGTCACGCCGCGGCTGGATTTCAAACCAGTCCATTTGATTGGGCCTGTGTGGTTGTTATTGATGCTATTGGGGAAATGGATACTGTAAGCATTTATCGTGCATGGTATGATAGGCAAGGGCGGGCACAGTATCAACGATTATGGCGTCAGGGTTATCCTCACAGCATTGGATTGTTTTACAGTGCAATCACCAGCAAGGTGGGTTTACGTCCAATGGAGGATGAATACGTTACAATGGGCATGGCAGCCTATGGTGATCTGTATTGGAAGCCCGAACTCAAACGTAGGATAATCCAAGATCAGGACAACATTACTTTTAAGCATAACTGCCACATTGGCTTGCCTGACAATATATTTGACAATGCGAACAAAGAAAGTCTAGCCGCTAGTGCTCAAAGCCTCACAGAAGAAATGGTAATGAGTATTATGAGTCAAGCAAAAGTGCTTACCAAGTGTGACAATCTTGTGTACATGGGCGGTGTTGCCCTTAACTGTGTAGCAAACAGTAATTTGGGTGAACTGTTTGACAACATATGGATCATGCCAAATCCAGGCGATGCTGGTAGCAGTTTAGGTGCTGCTGCATTAGATTACGGTAAACAGTTAAACTGGAAGACTCCATATCTAGGTACTGAAATACCTGGCGATTACCCTGTAAACAAATTGTTAGATGAATTATTGAGCAACAGAATTGTAGGAGTAGCAAGTGGACGAGCAGAGTTTGGACCTAGAGCGTTAGGTAATCGTAGTCTTCTTGCTGATCCACGCGGAGATGATATCAAGGACACTGTCAATCAAATAAAACGTAGGCAAAAGTTTCGACCGTTTGCGCCGGCAATTCTTGCTGAGTATGTCCACGATTATTTCATAATGCCACCCAACCAACCCACTAGCCCATACATGCAAGTGGTAGCCCAGTGTAGACAACCCAGCGAGTTTCCTGCTATAATACACTATGACGGAACATCTCGGGTGCAAACTGTACACAAAGATTGCGGTAGTGGTTTACGTGAATTGTTGGAGAAATGGTATTTCCTAACTGGTTGTCCCATGCTGTTAAATACAAGCCTAAACATTCGTGGCGAGCCAATGGTAAACACCCGGCTTGATGCGGATCGTTTTACGCATGAATATGGCATAAAGGTGATCAGTTGAAGCAGTTTTTTATATGGATGCAAAAGGACGATGGCTGGAAAACAATAATGGCTGTTGTTTATGCTGTTATCTGCATATTTGACTTTATTATTGTGCCCAGTTGGATTGGAATGACTCGTGCAGATGTACTTGCAGGATTTGAAATGATGCAATTAACCACATTGGATCCGCAAGTGCAAATCAAACTCATAGACAGTTTAACATATCAACACATGCCGTTTACCCTACAAGGCGGAGGGCTGTTTCATCTTGCATTTGGTGCGCTATTAACTGGTAGTGCTTTAAATAGATTACGTGGAGACAAATAGTGTTTGATTGGTTCAGTAAAAAGAAAAAACCTAATCCTAAATTAAGTTACTTGGCAAACGGTGAATACAGTGTTAAAGAAGTCAATCACATCCTTGGTATCTACGCTGTGGTTAACTCCAATGAAAAAGATAATTGGATGTATATCTCTTATTTCAATGATAGAACACACGCTAATAGACTGGCGGAAGCCTACAACCAAATGGCCTCTAACGCCCAAGCTCGGGCCTCCAAAGTGGACTAAACACTTTGCATGGGTACCACTACGCTTGCATTCAGGCAAGTGGATATGGTTACGTTGTTACTATCTTGAAACACAAGAAATCGAAAGTATGGTACAAGAACTAGTACACACTGTGAAAAGACGGTACACCGTAAATGAAGCAATGTTTTTAATGTTGACCACCAATAAATTAAATCAATCTTCGTGACAAAACATAATTAAACACATGAAACAAAATTATACATTTACAAGCGAAAGTGTAAGCGCAGGACATCCTGATAAAGTGGCAGATCAAATCAGTGATGCCATACTCGATGCAGCACTTGCTCGTGGTAACGACACCACAAGAGTTGCCTGCGAAACACTGGCAACCACAAATTATGTGTGTCTAGCAGGCGAAGTAAAAAACTTCAACTTAGACGCTGATGAAGTAGAAAAAATAGTACGAGATAAAGTTAAAGAAATTGGTTACGAGCAAGACGGATTTCATTGGAAGCATCTAACTGTACACAATCATTTACATAAACAAAGCGGAGATATTGGCTTAGGCACAGACGATTTTGGTGCTGGCGACCAAGGTATAATGTTTGGTTACGCAACCAATGAAACCTCTAGCTATATGCCAGCTCCTATTCATTACAGTCACGAAATTTTAAAACATTTAAAAAAATCACAAGAATTAAATCCGTCTGTGTTAGGCCCTGATGCTAAAAGTCAAGTAAGTATCAAATACGAAAAAGGAAAACCTAAATACGCAACCGCAGTTGTTGTAAGCACACAGCATGGTAAAGAAGAGCAAGCACATGCCGGAGTTCTTGCAAGCGATGCCATCTTTGAAACACTAGGCGACTTATACAATGAAAAACTTACCAAGTTATATATTAATCCTACTGGCCAGTTTATTATTGGTGGGCCAGATGGTGATGCAGGTGTCACCGGACGTAAAATTATTGTGGACACTTACGGCGGGTATGCTCGTCATGGCGGCGGTGCGTTTAGTGGAAAAGACCCCACGAAAGTAGATCGTTCAGCGGCATATGTAGCACGTTGGCTGGCAAAGAATGCTGTTGCTAAAGGTTTGTGTGCTAGTTGTACAATTCAACTTGGTTATGCAATTGGTATTAAAGAACCTGTGAGTATCTATGTTGACAGCGACGGAGACGATCAAGAAATTTTACAATGGATTGAACAATTTGATTTAACACCATTGGGAATTATACGTCAATTTGATTTGTTTAACTTTACAAACTACAGCGATAATTGTGTTTATGGGCACTTCGGTAATAAAGATGTACCCTGGGAAAAATTAATTGAAGCCTAAATTTATACAAGCCTATATGGAGGTAGCCAAAACTTTTGCTAATCTCAGTACTGCAAAACGCTTACATGTTGGTGCTATTGTTGTCAAAGATGATCGTATTATAAGTATCGGCTATAATGGTATGCCCAGTGGATGGGATAACAATTGTGAAAATGTATTAGAAGACGGCAGTTTGAAAAGCAAACCTGAAGTATTACATGCCGAAACAAATGCTCTTGCGAAACTAGCTCGTAGTCCCGAATCGGGAGAAGGTGCAACCATCTTTATTACGCATGCACCGTGTCTGAATTGTGCAAAACTTATATATCAAAGCGGAATCAAAGAAGTGTACTACAATGTTGAATATCGTAGTACCGACGGGTTAGACTTTTTGAATAAAAGTGGCATTTCTGTTACTCATATTCCCACATAATTTTATCAACAAATCCATCTTGACCACATACATTGTTACAGGTTAAGCACCTGTTGTTTTCCCAATCTTTGTCCCAACTGTTAGTAACATTAGTAAACCATTGCATACAATCTTCTAAAGAATTGGCAAGAGCATTATTATTTCCTAGCAATGGAATTAAGTTTAAACTTTCTTGAGTACGCATCCCTCTGTAGGTGCGAGGCGCAAAACCAAGATAGCAACAAGGATAAACATCTCCAGTACTATCCACATAAACACTACGTTGATGCTCAACTTCGCACTTGATGTTTTTGATTTCATCTTCAATTGGTTTTTGTACAGGTTCTTGATTCATTACATTTTGTACAAATCCTGGGTCTGAGTAGTAATCTTCAGGTTCTCCAAGATAACCTACCACTGTGGCATCAGATCCAATGATTGGCCCTTGATTTCTTCCTTGATCTACCCGCACAAAACTAACAAAATCCAACTGTTGACTTAGTTCTCGTGCTTCGTCGATTTGATGTTCGTTGTGTTTGAAAGGGATATATTTCCAAATGGCGCGGCCTCCGGCTTCTATAAAGATCTTTGCATTGTTCAGCACTGTTTCATAAACTGTATTTCTACGATAAATGCTGTGTGTATCTTCTAGTCCATCAATGCAGAAGTGAACGTAACAATTACTGTATGCAAGCCTTTGCCAAAATTCTTTATCACGTGCGCCACCGTTGGTGCTAATCTCAATTCGCATATAAGGATTTATTTCTCTAAACCATTCGACGATATCAGGCGTCTCGGGATTCATTACACAATCGCCAAAGTTGCCATTGATTAATACAATCTCTAATTGTTTGATAAAAGATTCAGGAAAAATAATTTTAGCTTCTTCGAGGGTCATGTTCTTTTCTACATAACCAAAATTGTGCTTATACCCAAACAAGTTGCGAGGACATTGAGGACACTGTGCATTACAAAGACTGCTGATTTCTAAATGCAGATGTTTAATATCATTGTAATTATACATCATATATAATCTTCTAACCCGCCACGTCTTCTAATGTCTTGTGTGCAACAACTAACACCGCCGTCCCAGAAATAACTGTGACGTAGTTCGCTGATAATAGGGTTTATACGGTGCTTTTCGCAGTAGTCGAACACTTGTTTGTTGTAAGCACTGAAGATAACATTTTCTTCGTCTAACACAAGACAGTTTACATCAAAAACAGTATCACTTACATAACCCACCCATTTATTCAAGTAGGTGTCAACAAACTGTGTGAACTCTGCTGTGGGTGTTTGCCCTTGTATATACCAAGCACCATTGAAGTTTTCTTCTTTAAACTTGCCCACCTCCATTGCAGCCCAAATACTAGGATCCCAGATTTTACAAACGTCCCATCCAGGAAAGTCCCCTGCTAGATCCAGCTGATCGTCCCATTTTGAACTTAACAAAACTCCTGGCTTTAAGATAGCAAATACAGCATCACCGTGTCCGTCTGTGATTGCTTCATGAAATCTGTATTCATGATCATTTAATACGTTTTCTTGAATCCAGCGACTTTGCTCAGGACGAAGAAAATCGCTGTTGTCAAAAAACACATCTCTGCCTACCCTTACTATGCAACTTGCACTAGCCTCATTGAGAATGCAATTAGGATCCCAGCCCTGCCCATGTGGATTAATCACAGCATCACCATAATCTGCGCAGATAGTATCTAGTTCTTGCATGGGCAGAACACGCAATAGTTTTTCGCCTAAGGTTATCTGCCAATCTCGAGGTGTAAGAGGGGGCAAAGGAGCACCGTTACCTGATGTTTGCCATTCTTGGAATGTGCCTTTATTGGGCAAATCTGGTCTTTTTACTGTCGCACCATATTGTTCAATCGTATGCTGTAGGTTATCTAAATCTTCATTGGTTTCTGCTAGTATTTGTTGCAATTGATTGCGTACTTGTGCGTCATCAATAAAATCAAAATAATCAGGTGTATAGGCTCTACCTACTATGACCTCTTCTAAAGGTTGCCAACTTGTATAACTATTAACTATTGCCATGTAAACTCCGTATAAGGGTATTTAAACGATCTTGTTTATCGCTGAGAAATAACTGTTGATTGTATATTATTTGATCCTTGCATTCTTTGTACAATTCGTGTAAATTGCTATTCAATAAACGCATTATTTCTATACAACATGCATTCCATCTTGCACTGTTGTTTTTAATTTTATCGTAACGATGGTTAATTACATTATCAAATGTTTTATAACCCATGTTGCGTAATTGTTGTACACTACCTGGCGCACCGACTATTATAAACAATTGACTGTTTTTAATTGGTTTGAATGATTTTTCGGTCAGGAATGCACCGCCACTTTGATCAGTGTCTAAATGTGTTTCTAAAACGATATTAAGATAGCTGTTTTCAAAATGCTCACGCACAGTATAGTGATATAGGTTGTGATAATCACTGTCAAACTCATCTGCAAGAAAAGGGCACTGGTCTAAAAAGTCATAGGTTGCTTTGCGCATGCCAGGTATTCGATCAATCTGTATTGGATTGTCTGTTTCCTTATCTCCTACATCTAAAGCGTTGTTGTAACTAAAATATCCATCTTTGGAATAACCTTGACACCATAGTCTTGCCATTGTGGTTGCTCTCCACCACTTGTGTGTACGCACTAATGCTGTAAATTTTTTGCTTCTTGAATTCTCGTGATAGTCCACTGCCGGCTCTTCATTGCGTAATCTATATAGTAGTTCATCATCAACAAAATGGGTCCATCTACGATTTATGTCCAATGACATTTTATAATTGCTTTTGCTGTTTGCACTAGTAAAAACATAACCAGGTACATCGTATTGATCACAAAGTTTGTCGAGATGCTCTTTGATTCTGAATGGATTGTCCCCTTCGCTGTAGAAAAACCATAGTGTTAGTATGCCGTTTCGTATTTTGTCAAAGGTATCCCTGGGCATAATATCAAACCAGTCTACGGAAAAATGAAAAAAACTAATGCTTACCGGGTAAAGGCTTCGGTATGGAGCCACCTGTGATTGATATAATTGATATGCAATTTTTTCTTGATCAAGATATTCCAAGAAATGTAAAGGCTCACTGTAAGGCCATTGATTGCTAAATTGCCTCCACTCGGGTGTATAAGGTCGAGCTTGCCAGCGTGATAAATTCGGATGAGGCTTGATGCCTATTTTATCAAACGCTAAATTCATCTTTTATTTTTTCTAGCATGCTATTAAATTCTTCCCATAAGATTTTTTCAAACTCTCCTCCATAGAAATGATTGAAATTGTGTTCTACAATAGGAGCGCATTGTTGTTGTAAATGCTTCCAATCTGCATGCTCTAGTTCTTCTAATAAACTGGCTATCCGACTACACCGGACATTATCATCTGCAACATCATAACTTTCATCCCACACACTACTAAACGTTTCAAATCCATAACTACGCAAATACTCCAAGCTGCCTTTACAACTAGCAATTACAAACGGTTGACTCATTGCTATAGGCTTAAATGTTTTTTCTGTTAAGTGTAATCTGTTACCGTAGAATGCAGTTTCAGTAACCACTTGTAATAAACTCTTTGCACTATATTCCCACATGGTTAACATGTGACTGTTGTTTGCATGATTATCAAAACTGTCTAGCACCAATGGTAACGGCGTTGTTATTCTGTCTAACTCGTACTGTTTGCACATCTCCTCCACTGATACCTGTTCGTGTGGGCACACCGCTGGAAAACTTATTAGATTGTTTGAAATTAAGTTCCTGCGCTCTAGCTCTACAAATAATTCTAATCTGTGACGTCTGTTTCCGCCTACAATATTGTTTGGTAGTAAAAATGTATGATGAATATTAGTAGGTTGCTTGAGAAATGTTTTGTCAAATCCTCTGTACCAATCTAATGCGGCCCATCCGTGAAAGAAATAATAATAACTGTTCCAATGACGTTGTTGCTTTAACTGTTCTAAGTTTTCACCTAGTTCACTGACAACAATTGCACCAATTTTTTCAAGTTGTTCTTTAGGTATTGTGTCGTAATAATATTTGCCTTTAGGCGGAAAATCAAAAAACCTGTCATATAAATCATCATTTCGTATTTGAACTTCGTCGAATAAATTGCTGTAAGAAAAGATATCCAAAGGCTCTTGATCATGAAAAAACAAGTATCCAGTTTCTACGTAGGCGTCGTTGCCTAGGTTAAATAGATTGTCAGGACTTGTATTGCCTGGAGGATCACAAAAGAAAATCCTTTTATCCTGCGCATGTGATTGCAGCCATGGCCAAAATGTGTTATTATATATTTCGTCGATTCTAATCATTTAACGTATGTTTGATATATTTTTTATTGAAAAAGCACCAGGTTTATTTGTACACGAAAAAAGTGCTCGTGACATTGAACACGCCCGTGAACAGTGTACCACTCGCTACTTTTGGATTGTAAACTACTTATCTGACTATAGTGAGGTGGATTTTCTTTGGGAGCCGCCGCCATGGGAAAGTAACTGTAGACATGCCTGGCCTAGCCAACATCAAAAAGACAGTGGTACATATCTTGTACCAGCAAGCGGCTACACTGGAACCAAGTACAGAGATGAATGGAAAATATATCGTACACCTTGTTATGATCACTGGGACATCATTGTAGAAGATTGGGATTACAGTTGGCATCCTGATCCTAACGAACCTCCTTATCGATATCAGTTTGGAACACAATACCAAAAAACTGGAGGTCCTGCATACACAGTACCTGGTGCAAGCGAAATCAAATACATGGACTGCTTGATTTGGCAAAAAAACACAGTTGATAGACACTGGGTCATTCCAGAAGGTATTACAATCAACGACTTTGATTTATGTTGGCATCCTGATCACAGTGAACCTCCGTACATTTATAAATTTGGCACACAATATCAACGCACTGGCGGCCCAGAGTATCATGTACCAGGAGCAACAAAGATCAAGTACATGCAGGATCAACAGGTAAAAAAATACAGTGTTGATCCTCATTGGAGTACGCCCGACGGACTAGCAGATGGGTTTGATTATACCTGGCATCCAGATGCAAGTGAACCACCATACATTTATCAATTTGGAACACAACATCAGAAAAGTGGAGGGCCAAGGTATACAGTTCCTGGTGCAGTAGATGTGAAATATGTTGACTCTCAACAGGCCATAAAGATTAGTGTAGATGAAAATTGGGACAATCCTGATGACCTTGAATTAGATCATTTTGATTATACGTGGCACCCAGACGATTCAGAGCCACCTTATAATTACCAGTTTGGCACACAATGGCAAAAAACCGGCGGCCCTGTATATCGAATGACTGGTGCAACCGCAGTCAAGTATCCTGCATCGCCAAGATACACAAAAACTAAAATTGATGCAAATTGGGAAATACCTGCAGATATGAACAGGGACAATTTTGACTGGACCTGGCATCCAGACGCAACAGATCCGCCAATGACATATCAATTTGGCACACAATGGCAAAAAACCGGCGGACCAGTATACAAGGTTGTGGGTGCTGAAAAAACCAAATATCAAAGTTTGCCTCGCTACACCAAAGACACTGTGGATGATAACTGGATAATACCTGACAATGTTGTAGTTGAAAACTTTGATTACACCTGGCATCCAGATGCAACCGATCCAGATTATAATTACCAATTTGGAACACAGCATCAAAAAACTGGCGGACCTTTATATGCTATACCAGGAAGTGCAAGCACCAAATATGTGCAACAACAAGATGCAACCGTTGGAAAAGTAGCAAATGGTGTTGTAATTATCGATCACATGGACGGTAACACCATCGATCATTTACCAGACTTGCCTGTGTTAAAACGCACTAGATATGTTGACAACTACAAAGACACACTAAAGCGTGTGATATGCAATCTTGACGATAGTATAGACTTTGTATGGGTACTCAGCACAGTGTGCGATTACAAAGATTTTGATTTTAGTTGGCATCCAGAACAATGGCAAGCCACAATGCTACAGGTATTTCCCAGCGATGATCAAAAATTTGGTGACACGTTTTTTGTACATGTACCTACGTTTAAAGATAGAATAGATGACGCTGAGTTACTAGAATGGTTTAATTGCAACTATCAGGATACTGTGGTACCAAGACAACCTTTGCCTGTGGTTGAGTACACAGAAGATACCTTGTTGGATGCTGTAAAGAATACAGACATAAAAGCTCCGCTAACATTATTCACTCGTTACGGTATACCAGATAGCGTTCTACCTGCTGTTAATCTTTGGCGTCCTAAGACCAAAAATATAACTTGTCTGAATTTAGATAACAGTACAGCTATAGTACCTCGTGAAGCAAAAACTTTTGCTGAAAAACAACTGTATGACTATCCGTATATTGATCGTACTACACAGAATGTTGCGCCAACCGTGTTACAAGATATTGTATACATCAGCTACGACGAGACAGAAGCTGAACAAAACTGGGATAAAATTGTAAAACGTTTTCCACGAACTAAACGAGTGCATGGTATTGAAGGCATGGAAAACGCATTAATAGAGGCTGCCAAACAGAGTGAAACACCCTGGTACTATGCGGTGTTTGCAAAAACTGCGCTTGCTGAAAGTTTTGAATTTGACTTTGTGCCTGATTTTTTACAGATACCCAAGCACTATATTTTTAATTGCCGTAATCGCGTAAATGCATTAGAGTATGGACATATGGGTATCATTCTCTACAACTGTAGCATGGTTATAAATGGTGCAAGTTACGAAAAGTTAGGACTAGACTACACCCTAAGTTTTCCAACAGAAAGCATTCCATTGTTAAGTTGCTATGGCAACTTTGATACCACACCTTATCAGACCTGGCGTACCAGTTTCCGAGAAGTGGCTAAACTAGCATACTTTGAAAGTGTCAATCCTACTGTAGAAAATGGCTATAGGCTTGATGTATGGTCAACAAAGGCAGAAGGTGAATACGCTGAATGGGCACTAAATGGTGCCCGTGATGGAATGCAGTTCTTCAAAGAAAGTGGCAATGATCTAAATTATATGAAAAAAAGTTTTCGGTGGAATTGGTTGCGTGACCGTTTTGTTAAAAAGTACGGTGACCTAGCTTAACTTTAACAGAGTCAATTATTCTCGCAACTTTTAGGGCTCTGTGCAATCCACTTTTTGGTTCTTCTCTAGTTTTGCAACAGTTTACCCAATGCATAAGTTCGCACTCTAACGGGGTGTACAACGCATTGTAAGCGTGTGTATGCGGTGCAGGGTCTACA
>Ga0070751_1002004_pt1 | contig 11732 bp, 15 predicted proteins | sample VirMetDEL_Aug_28_FD_78514 | JGI IMG/M metagenome (GOLD analysis project Ga0070751, IMG submission 78514) | Aqueous microbial communities from the Delaware River and Bay under freshwater to marine salinity gradient to study organic matter... | ecosystem: Environmental > Aquatic > Marine > Coastal...
GCACTAATGGTGTTCGACTATTTGGAGTTGCTCCAGGGTGGTGGCGAGGACGTACCGTCCAAGGCCAACACCATCAAGGCTTTCGGCAAGCGACACAACGTCCCGTTGATTGTGCTTCACCAGTCGTCACGCACCAGCGGTGCGGACGGACGTAAGCAAACCATTAGTTCCGGTGCGTATGGTGGTGAACAGCAGGCGTCACACATCATCGGTGTGCGCCGTAAGAAGTTCGAACTCCAGTCACAAATCCAGGAGATTGACGAGAAACTAGCGAAGGGTACCGCCACTGAACGGCATCTGGAACGACTAGACTTTCTGCGTTACGAGGAACGTATCCATGCGGACACGGTGACCGTGAACCTGGTGAAGTGTAAGCGTCCTGCCTCACAGTTGCTAGACGATATCGACTTTGAGATTGAGGCTGGTACCGGACGGTTGCGCCCACTGGTGGGTGTCCCGTATGACATGAGCATCGCTGGCAAGCAGGAGGCCAGCCGTCCGGTTTCCCAGGAAACTGCCGACCAGTTGACATTCGACCCCGTGGTATCTGACCTAGTGTTTGGATGATGAGCGACATCGACAATTTCGTAACCCTGTTTCGTGGACGTGGCGACTGCTACGGTTCCGACGACGGTGGCTGTGTACGCAAGCCGTTGGAACGCCAAACATTTGTCGACCACCTAGAGGGTAGGTCTGGCATCGGTGTCTATCCTGCTGTCCCATCGTCCACGCCGTTCTGTGTGTGGGGATGTAGCGATATCGACGTAGAAGATTTGCCATCCGCACGTCTACTACAACGCACCCTAAAGACCGCTGGTGTCATGTCATGGGTCGAACGGTCGCGCTCCAAGGGCTATCACGTGTGGGTGTTCGCAGAGGACCGTGTGCCTGCCGAGGACATGCGACGTATGCTGTTGGCCGCCCATCAGGTGGCCGACTATCCGGCCCGAGAAGTCAACCCCAAACAGTCCGACGTGTCGGCACACAAGGTTGGCAACTATGTGCGACTGCCGTATCTAGGTGGACTAGTGGACACGCCCCAGCGTCGCGTCATCCTAGATGACCACGACACACCCATGCCCCTAGATGTGTTCGTATATCACGCCATCCGTGACCGCACCCCAGTGGAACGCATCCAGTTCCTGGCATCACACTATGTGCCTCCGGCACGGGTCACCCCATCCATCGACTTCAGTTCACTAACGGATGAGGACCTGGAAGAAGCACTACGCACCACCAGCCCGTTGGCTCGTGTCATTTGGAAGCAAGGACCACTAGAGTCACAAGACAGGTCGACCGCACTAATGCGGTTGGCCCACGTGTGTTTCCGTTCCGGTGTCACACCCAGCATGTGTCGTGTGATTGTCGTGGACGCAGACAAGCGGTGGGGCAAATACCATTTGCGTGGCGACGCCGGACAGGCGGAAATCAACAAGATTGTGGAGCGTGCCTACCGTGGCTAGTCGCAAAAAGAAAACCGAACACACCGCCACCTATGAGGGGCGACCGCAAGTGAAGCAACGCCCACGCATGACGCGCCGAGGCAAAGCGTATACGCCCATCAAAACCCATCTGGCGGAGGATGTTATTCGTGACGGATGGTCAGGACCCAAGTTCGACGGCCCGCTATTTATGCGGGCCAAGTTCACGTCCAAGGGCACTGAGGTGACTGTCGGTGTTTACGATGGCGAAGCCAGCAAACTACGGGGCGACATCGACAACTACGTGAAACTAGTGATGGACGGCCTGAATGGTACAGCCTATGAGGACGACAACCAGATAGTTTATTTGGAGGTGTACAAACAATGAACAGCAAATACCACCTGGACATCATGGAACTCCAGGCCGAAGTCAGATTCTGGCGTGAACTAGCAGAACAATTCTATCAGGCTGTCATGCAGGATTACCCTGAGCCTTATATCGACCAAGCAATCGAAGAATATCAGGAGAAGGTGTACGATGTCTGACGACAACATGATGGAAGTGCGAGTGCCCGACGCACAAAACCCTATCGAACTAGGACTAGAGTTGCTACTGGGTGGCATCCGGCTGTTGGCAGAGGAAGCCACCATGTGCGACATGTGGCATGCCGTAGCAGACGCCTACTTTCTGGGGGACGACAACGCAGAAGCACTGTATCGTCAGGTGCTACGGTTCATGGAAGAAAACGATTATGTCGAAAAAGAACAGTAAGTTCGACATACCCACACCCTATTTCCCGGACGACCTACGGTATGGGAAACGTGGCGAGAAAGTAGTAGAACGATTCCTGGGGGACATCGGACAAGGTTCACTAGAAGTGAAGTCCGACCGCTATAGGAACGGACGTATGGTCCTGGAGGTGGAGCAAAACCCGAAGGGCGCAGGCTGGCGACCGTCAGGTGTGATGGTCACCGAAGCACACTGGTGGGTGTACCAGTACAACCTGGATGGGGCGTTCACCGTAGTGAACGTCGCCCGAGTGAAACGCTATCTGGAACTGAACAAAGATAACTTGGAACTAAAGTTGTGTGGCGCACGAGGAGACAACCCCACTAAGGGCTATTTGTTACAGCCTGAGAATGTTATCGACATGCTAACGAACCCGGCATATGATGGGAAGCCGTTGGATGAGTAGCAGTAAAGAACCGTTCGACTGGAATGCGGCCGAGCGAATCCCCGCCCAAATAGGCAAAGACCCTATTGAAGTTCTTATGGCATCCATGAACGACCCGGAGCCAACGCACCTTAGTTTGGGTGTGGAGATGGCGGTAGCAGAAGCAATGGACAAACTCAGTGAACGTAGCCGATGGGTGTTGGAAGCCGTTTACATCTGGGGACACTCATACTCACAGATTGCTGATATGATGGGGTACGCATCGAAAGCATCCGCCCACGGGGCGGTGCGCACAGCACAGAAACAACTGAAAGAATTTCTCCAGTACGACCACAGAATCATTCGACTAATGGAAGGTAAAGTACAAGTGACTAAGCAAACGTGGGCAGACGCATCGTGGAAACATCTACGGTCGGCCGACAGGTCGGCCACCTCAGGCAACGAATTCATGCCCGACATGTTCGACGTACATTTCAGAAACATGGGTGCATGCGTACAGTGCCTGGACACCAACAAACTAGTAGACATCTGCTGGTCTGCTGGCATGGAAGCCGCCCGAGGGCTAGAGGGCATGGGCCTATGGGACATCGAACAGATGCAAGACACCCTAGTGTCGAAGCAACATGACTATGGGCATGGCAACATCAACGCTTTCGGCATCATCGGAGTAGCCGTCCGTCTAAGCGACAAGATTGCACGCTACAACAATCTGGTTGGCAAACCGAACAAGGTTGCCGGAGAAACCATCGTTGACACATTGATGGATATGGTTGGCTACGCTGTCATCGCAAAGATGTTGGACGACGGAACATTCCAACTTGACCTAGAACTGGAGGACCCATTCTGATGATGGCCCGACGAGCACGAACAGTGGTCGACCTAGCAGAAGCCAAGAAACAACTGGTCGCAGTGAAAACCCTGGTGATATCTTTGGGTATGCCGATGGCCCGAGTACGCAACATTGATGACGCAATCAAAGTAGTAGAACAACTAGAAGATAGGAACAAGAATGTTTAAGATTATTCGACGTGACAACTATAACGGTATGGTGGCCCGCTATGCGGGCATTCGCGCAGAACTCACGGACCTGTATATGCGCTTGTGGGACCTGGAGGACGTAGCCCTGGATAGCCAGTTCGTTCTGGAAGCAAACCGTATCACCAAGTTCCCGGAGATTGCGGACGATATCATCGACCGCATCGACCACTTGAACCTTAGGCTCAAGGCTATTGACCCGAACTATGATGAGGACGACGCATGAGCGACATGTTCGACCCCGAGGACATGGCCGAAATCGAATCACGGTTCCGCAAAATAGTAGACCAAGAGTCCGAAGGGTACGAGATGCTGTTCTACATCAACAGGAACGACGCACTAGATTTGATAGACGCCTATAGGGATGCGGTTGCGGGCGAGCCTATGGCGATGGCCCGCTGTTGGACAGAATTCATGCAAATAATGAACAGACTAGAGTCAGCCATCAATGACGATATTACGGATTATTAAACACCTAGTAATTGTATCCATCAGTTTCGCTGTCGGCTGGCTAGTCGGCGGAGTCGTATTCTTTATCGCAGTCGCAGAACATTTTAGGAGCATCGAACGTGGACGAATCAACGACCAATCACGCAAACCCTATGCGTTTCGTTTGGTTAGACGCATACGAAGGTGACGCAGACTGGTACGACTATGGGGACTATGAAGCCGAAGATAGGCTAATGATTACCTACGGGTTCCCATTCGCCGTCAACCGCAACTATGTGTCCGTCGCATCCACCCAGGACCCGACCGGCGAGAACTATGCGTGTGTCATCAACATCCCGTGGGGAATGCTACGAGAAATAGCAACCATCAGTCCTCAGGCTGGTGACCATCGGACGGAACCAGTAGACGTTGAAACACTGCGTCAATCCATTCAGCACTATCAGCAACAGCAGGACTAAGTTCGACGTGAATCCACCGGCCACCCGGTGCGCCAGCAACCGTATGCTTCCGGTACGTTGTCCACGCCTGACGGTCACAACGCCAGCCACGCCCATGAGGGCGAGGCCAATAGTCAATCACAATCTCCACACCAAGCAACCCGTTGTTGCGCACCAGAAAATCTGCGAGCGCACAACCATCCTCATAGTTAGAGAATCCGAAATCAATAGCACGCCCAGTAGCGTGGACAGACCGGGAGTTCTTGCCGCGCATGTTACGTCGCACGAACGAACCAAGATTAGTAATCTTGCCGCCATTCAAGAACAGCACCCAGTCAATTAGTCGTTGGGTTCCGGCGCGCCGTGCTACGGCGTCGCCATCATAGCCGGTGTACTTGCGCTTCTTATTGAAATTAATCACAGGAACCCTCTCCTTCTCATCTCATCCAAATAGTCCTTTAGGGCGAACTGTCGTGACGACAACTCTCGTTCCTGTTCGCCTTGTGTGACCTGTCGGACGGGCACACCCAAAGCCCCCAATGCGGACGACAACTGTCGTTCCGTGTATCGTTCCGGTCCACCGGCCTGAGGCACCAGCCGTTGCAGTGTTCCCAGTGTCGGCAACAGGTTACCTAGGGCATACGATACTTTTTCGCTGGTGGCGTATCCTTGGGATGTATCCATGCCTTGGCCAGTTAGTGCCGCTACTAGTGCGGCCGGGAAATCTAGTGGGCCACGAATCTGCTGTGGCTTCTCCGAGAACGGGATGTTCAGTCCCAGGCGGCGGTTGCCTGCCAGTTCGATTGGCAGTTTATATTGCGGATACAAACTAGAAAGCAACTGTAGCGGGTCTGACACCTGTTTGATTTGTTCCTCTAGGTCGATGAACGGCAGGTCTGGGTTGATAACCATTCCCGGTCCGATGCCTAGTGGGCCACGGCGAGCCAACCATCCGGGCAGAACAGTGTTCTCATCGGGTGGTAGTTGCCGTCGCAACGACTCGTAAGCGTTGAATAAGCCGGGTCGGGCCGACTTGTTCACAATCTGCAGGGGAATGTTGCGTGTCACCCACAGCCAGAACGGGATGAACTGCTTGGCAATCTCATCCAGTTTACTGAGGTCCGTATAGTCGAAATGGTAGCGGGCAACCTCGGCCGCAATAGCATCCAAATCCAGTCCGCCACGGGCACGGTTCAAACTTAATGCCATACGGACAGCACTTTCCGTACTAGAGTTGGTGTCCGACCAGGTGGACACAACCTTAGAGTTCATAAACCGTTCCATGCCACGACCCATGATTGGTTCAACAATCAAATCTTTGGTGATACCGGCACCGGAACTAGTGACACCACGATACGCCAACTCATAGATGGCTCGTTCAGCCCCAGGCAACGCTTCAATAGCCTTCTCGTAGCCAAGACGATTGACAGCCTTAATGAAACGGATAGCGTCCAAACTGTCCTTGAGTCCTACGCCAGCAACAAAGTTGTTGAACGCGGCACTATAGGCGTTACGGACAATAAAGCCAGGCGTCAGCATGGCGGTCACCTTGAAGAACTGGTTGTATGACCGGAACATCTTGTTGAATGTCATGATGCCCTTAGGTGTACGCAACTCTTTGACTCCGGCGAACAGTCCCTCATACAGTTCGGGGCGCCTCTGCAAACCCAAAGACTCACTAGCCTTCCAACCCTCATCAATTTGTTTCTCAACAATAGTGCCGAACAGTTTATTATTGACTGCCCGTTGCGCTAAACCAACCTGAGTTTGCGCAACAGCCAGCGACCGCTGGCCATTCGCTAGTTCCACTTCGGCGGCCTTGAGAGCGGTGTAAACATGGTCCCAAGCGGCACGTTCCTGGGGGGTGAAGAACGTGGGGTCTTGGATGGCTTTGATAACACGGTCCGTTTCATCGGCCCATGTCATACTGATTTCCCCGGCGCGTCCACGACTGGCACCCTGAGCGCGCACATCGTCAATCTGCTTCTGCAAAGCAGGACGCACCTGGGCTTCCCACACCTGGTCCTTAGCAAGCAAAGCCTCAGCATTATCCAAAGCATTAGTAGCCTGAATGAAAGCATCCTCGGCTTCTTCAGCCGCACGAATCGCCGGATTCGTCGCCCGAAGTTCCTTCTCAAAATTACTAGTGGCACGGTCAATACGACGCTGTTGAGCAGTCACCTCACCAGTGGCCTTTTCGCGTGCCACACCCGCACGCCCCAACGCCTGTTCCTGACCCGTGGCCTCCCGCAACGTCCTGGACACGTCCTCGCCACCCGCACGGCGACGTGCCAACGATGCCTCACGACCGCCACTAGCGGCCGGAATGTTCTCGCCACGCAAACGGCTAAGCATCTCTGCCGGACTATCCGGGATTGGGGCGTCAGCACCAAACACACGACGGTAACTAGAAGTCAAAGCCTCAACGGCCACAGCCTCGGATGCGTTCGCACTAGCGAGCGCATCTTCCAAACCAGCCAACCGAACCTGAAGTGGCTGAAGGATATCCTGAAGGTCATTGGCGGCCTTGCCGCGAGCACCAGCAGCCGCCGCCTGAAGGGCATCAGCCTGGGCACGAGCCGTTGTAACGGCCTGTTGCAACTCCTCCAGATTAGTGCCAAGCACACGCTCCTCAGCGCGCTTAGCACGACCAGCGATACGCTGTTGTGCGCGTGCCGCGGCCGGTGTCAAAATAGTTTTGACAGCCTCGCCCTGAAGGTCGGACAAATGCTTACCCAAAGCGTTTGCAACATTAGTCCAACTGTCGATGACAGCATCCAAACTCTTTAGCAACTTCGGGTCCGGCACCACCTCACGAGAAATAGTTTTTATAACATCAGGACCAAAATCCAACATGCGGTCCATAAACGTGATACGTGCCACCTGGTCTGCGGCAGAAGAAATATAGTCATCAACTAGTGCGGCCGCATCTTCCTTAAACCACTTAAACCCCAACACCTTCTCAGACTGTGCGTTAATCTCAGCAACACTGCCAGTCTCCAACTTCTTACCCAGCCAGGTGTCACCCTTATTCAGTTTACGGGCACGTGTAATCGACGGGCCATACACCACATCCGAACCCGTCAACTCCAACGACTGCTCAAGTTCCGACTTGTATGGCGACCGACGCCACTTGCCACTAAACCAATAGTTGCGGGCATCATCGGTCATCGTGTGGTTCACACCATAATCTTCACGCGCACTGATTGTCCACGCATTCGCTCCACGCTTAGTGTTGAACTCGTCAACATACTGGTTGATGCGACCAAGAGTCTTACTGTAGAAATCGGCTAGTTCATCAGCCAACTGTTGTTCGGCCGCATCGACGGCCGGACGCACACCCTCGGCAACCTGATGGACGGTTTCACGATACGGGCTAGAAGCAAGGCGGGCCTGAAGGTCCGCATGTTCCTGACCAAGAACATTCTCCACCAGACGGCGTTCAGCGTTACCGCGAACCGCCGACGAATGCTTACCTAGTTCCATCACAACTTCAGATACACTAAGTTCACCACGACCCAACTTGTTCATCGTCCCGCTATATGAGGCGGGACGCACAAACTCCTGAATTGGACGCATCCACTTCGGGTCACCCAACTTTGCGCGGACAGCATTGAGGGGGGCACTAATTGTGCGTTCACTGGCACCAGCAATCTTCCCTGAGATAGCACCAGCCTTGGATTCGGGGTCGAAAATAAGTTTGTTGCCACCCTTGCCGAATGTCCAACGCAAACCTTTTTCAATGCCAAGAACCTGACGTTCCGCATCTGTCAAACTTTTTAGACTTTGACCGGACCGAATAATATCGTCAGCCTTGGCCACTAGTTCTGGCATGTTTAGTTCCTTGCCAAGAACAACAGCCTTCTCGGCCAAGGCGGTACGACCGCTACGGCCAGCGTACTTTAACGCCCCAGCCCCAACCCACATCAGCGGGTCGGTAACAATATCGGCACCCAAACCAATAACAGTATCAACCCACTTGTTGTTTGTTTTAGGTATAAATTTGGAGGCATAGAAATCTTTTTGGAACGGCTGAGTTACCAGTTCCTTGGCGGAGAAACCTTCGCCTCTAAGAAGGTCTGCTGTTTCTTTGCCTATACTGGTGACGGCACGAGCAGGCAAACCGACAACATAGCCAAGTCCCTCAAGACCTTTCATTAGACCCTTGCCGAGACTGCCCATGATACCGCCACCGAAAGCAGGTTTCGGTTGGCCTTCAGTGCGAGCAATAATATTGTTTACAATCTCATTATATTTCCCGCTGGAACGAGCCTCAGGACTGGCGCGGACAGCAGAAAGGGCGGACTGTCGGGCCTTAAAAAGTTCCGGGCTGAGAGTTGCACCCCCAGTAGCGGGACCAGACCGCGAAATAATGTCACTAACAATATTATCGTACTTACCCATATCCTACTTTTTCTTGTCAGGCAACTGGAGCGACAACAACATCTGCTGTAGCGGAGTAACACCAGCCTTAGTCAGCGCACCACTAAGTTCATCCGCCTTCGCCTGTCCACGCTTTTCTGCGGCTTTAAGCAAATTAGCAATAGCCTGGGATACGCCCTGTAGTTTATTTGATTCGTCGGTCTTAACCGACGGGACATAAACACCTGGCTTGGGGGCAACTGCACCAGCGGGCTGTTGAGCCATTGCCTTGTTGCCCAAATACCTAGCAGTGGCCTCAATGCCCTTCATCGCAGGGACACGGTACCGATTCACATATTTCTGGTAGTCGCCCTTGTTGCCCTCGGCCTGCCATTCCTTAAATGTTTTTAGTTTCCCACGTTGCTCTTTGATATAGTCGGCTTCTACAGGAGCCGCCTGCTCATAAATCATACGCGAGCCGTAATACTGCTTCCGCATATCAGCGTCAGAAACACCAGGCGTAGCCGCTGGCGTAGCCGCAGGCATGCTACTCAGTTTTGCTTGAATGTTCTCCAAAGCCTTAAGACCTTCGGTCACTCCCTCAGGTCGTACACCCGCTTCCTTCAAGAAATCCAAACCCGAAAACTTGTATTGTTCCGTAACGTCAGGAAGCAACGCCAACTGGGGCATCCCCAAATACTTGTACCATTCCATCTGCGCCGACCGTAGGTCCGGCTTAGACTGCCCCATAGCGGCCAATTGTGCCTCGGCATCAGACTGCTGAGTGGCCTGCTTAGTTGTAAAGTCCTGAACATCCTGAAGGTACTTCGGCAACTGGGCACCGAAACGGTCAATCTCCGACAAAATAAAATCCTGGTCAGTCATGGACAAATCACCAAGTTCACCAGAAGCAAACGCATCAATCATATTGGTCTTGACGCCTTCCGGCGTAGCAGTGCCACCAATAATACTAGGGAAAATAGACTTAGTGAGAATGTCTGCAACGTCAGGATTGGCGGCATAATACGGGTTGGTCAACTCCATCGTTCGAACAATATCCGTAGGAGGAGTCAACTCCTTCAGATATGGGGCCAACTTCGACATCCATTCGCCCTGCTGACGTTCCAAAATAGACTGTTGCATTTCAGCCGCAGTTGTCGGATTGAACAATCCGCTAGCAATCAACATCTCAGGGTTCAACGCAGAAGTAATCGTTCCAGGACTAGTGTAACCGAAAGCCGGGTTCATGTTCAACAAATAGTTCAACCCAGTCGCAGGCAAAGAACTAGTACCAACACCCGTCGGGGTACCCGACTGGGTGTTCTTCGTCAAAGCCGCAATCAAATCCTCAATAGTGTACATCTAGGTATCCCCCTAATCAGAACCAGGTTTGTGGCAACTGGATAACCTGACCACCTGGCAAAGTAATTTGCGACATCGGAATCTGCGGAGCCGTAACCGTACCACCACGATTCAACTTGCCGTACTCCAACGCCAATTCAAGCATCTGGTTGATTTGCGCCTGACGGCGAGCCGCATCACCAGACTGAATGCCCATTTTTGCGGCCATAGCATTTAACGCCAACTGGTTGATGGCATCGGCAGTCATCTGCGCACCGATATCCTGTTGGCGTTGACGCCAGTTGGCGGCCGCAGTTTCCGTACCACTAGCGAACTGACCAACATCACCTAACGCCGCATCCAACAACTGTTGAGTCAACTGCTGGGTAGCCTGAAGTTGAGCCGGGTTGGTTCCAGTAGCCGCCAAATAGTTAGCCATTGTAGCCTGAGGGATTGTTGCTGTCATTGGGTTCCATCGGAACTGTGCCATCGGGTCGACACTAGCAAGGGCGGTTTGAAGGTTTTGTCCAGCACCAGTAATTTTTGCTTCTTCGGCGGCACGAATTTTGTCGAACTCGGCCAGCAAATTCTGTGTAATTTGGTCTGCTGTTGGCATGGCCGGTGCAGACGGCACCGGCTGGATTGTGTCAACAATACCCCCAGTACTACCACCAGTACTACTACCAGTACTATCTCCAGTGTTGCGCCAACCTGGTGTCATAACATCCATATATTCGCCAAGTTGGTTCCAGTCAACCCCAGACAAATCAACCGGCTTATCGGGAACAGGCTGAAGGGCCTTAGCCGCATCGCCAATTTGTCCGGCAGGGAACGACCCAAGTTCACGTCCGGCAGAACCCAACGGCTCCACATACGCCTTCGGCTTGGGGACCGTTGGCTTGGGAGCCTGGTTCACCAGGTTGCCCAAAGCGGCCCAGTTAACCCCAGACAAATTGGGGTTGCGTGGACTGATGGGCACATCATATCTATCTGCGGGACGGAAAACACCAGTAGCCATAACTATCTCCTAAGAATACAAACCGGTAAAAGGTGACCAAGATTTTAGTTGCGAAGCAGACGAATAAATTTCCTGCGCTTTCGCACGGGCGATAGAATCCAGCACATCCTGTAGTTCCTGTGCACTGGTCTGCTCACTTAGCCGTCCCTTGGCAATTTGAGAGGCGGCATCCTGAGTTGCTGTTGCCAAATCTCGCTGTTGCTGAGAAGCATAATCGGACATTGCCTTGCGGAAAAGGCCAGACCGTCCTAAGCCCCGTTGAGAGAAACTGGTGACCCGCGGTTCCAGCCCCCTAGAATACATGCGGTTGATATCAGCCAACTGCTGTTGAGATTGACGGGTAACATTAGATACATCAAATTCGTAGGCGCGACGTGCAGTTTCACGCCGCCTACGGGCGGCGGCCTCCTGAAGGTCATAGTTAGGATTATAGAAACTGCTCATCAATAATACCCTTTTCGTTCAGTCCCGAACCCGAGTCGCAGGCAGGACA
>Ga0070751_1002005_pt1 | contig 11730 bp, 11 predicted proteins | sample VirMetDEL_Aug_28_FD_78514 | JGI IMG/M metagenome (GOLD analysis project Ga0070751, IMG submission 78514) | Aqueous microbial communities from the Delaware River and Bay under freshwater to marine salinity gradient to study organic matter... | ecosystem: Environmental > Aquatic > Marine > Coastal...
AATTTAAATTAATTATTAAAAAAAAAATATCTTTATTAATTATAAAGATGAATATTGTAAATGTTGAGAAAGTTGAAATCTTACCTTTGAACCCTCCAGCAAACAATGCTTACAGTTTTAAGGAAGGATTTCCAATTGTCCAATTCCTTATCCCAAACCAGCCAAAATTACTTGTTGGCTCTTCTATGCGATTGAATGGTGTGTTGCGTGTTAATCAATCTACATCAACTGAAGCCACTCCAGCATTGCCAGATAATGCCGATAATAAAGGTAGTGGTGCTGCTGTGAATATTGCTCTCTCAAATCGTGTTGGTGTAGCATCCGCAATTGACCAGATTACATTGTCTTCAATGACTAACCAAACTTTAGAGGTTGTCCGCTCCTATGGCAGATATTTAGCATCCGCTCAATCTGTAACTCACTCACAGGATGATTTAGACACTAATGTTCAAGTTGAAAGCCTTACCGCTTCACGTTCTATGAATGGCTCTTTCTTGGTCAATAATGATGTTTCATTCTCAATTCCATTGCGAACTGGTCTGCTTTCTGGTGCTTCTGAAATCCCAATCGGCACTAATGGCATTCGTGGTATGATAGTCCAACTCCAATTAAGCCCAGACGCACAGGTTTTAGGCGGTTGGGTTGATAATACTGGCACATCGCAAAATGACGCAGGGGCTGGAACTGGCTCTTTCTACCAATTAAGAGATGTTTCATTGTCATACAATTTGCTTGTCCCTGATGAAATGGGAAGCCAACAGATGAGCACTCCAGCCACTGGGGCTCTCAATTACAATGCTATTAGCCACCTTTATTCGGTCGTCAATTCATCCGATGCTACTCAAAACTACAATCTGGGAACAGCAAAAACTCTTTCTGTATTCCATAACTTCTTACCAACTACGCACTTGAATAACTACGCACAGGATGGTTTTGCTACTCCTAAATTACAGAATGCCACAGCAGGTGTATATGATAGTGATGCTGAAATTCAGCGTGTTTCCTTTTTAAAAGGCGGTGTCAATTTCCCAATTGAGAATGAAATTGATGTTTCAACTCCAGCCACGCAAGACCGACCATTGAGCGAACTGGAAACCAACTTTATCAACTCTATTAAATCATACCAGTCTATGAACCATAGTCTTATGTCTTTGAACACGCAAAATGGTTTGCCAACGGCTGTCAATCCTCTTGATGGCGATGACACGAGCAAATTCACACAGGCTGAAGCAAAGGATGTCTTTGGCATCGGTGTTGCTGAAGACCCTTACCGAGTTGGTGTTGATTTCAAGAATACTAACTATGGTGTCCGAATTGTTTCTGATTTGAATGGCTCTTCACCAAATTCTGTATTTACTTATGTATTGGCTCAAAATCAACTTATGTATTCGCCACAGGGTATTAGCGTGATGTCGTAAATGGACAAATTTGGCAATATTAGTTGGTTGAGGGAGAGGACACTTTTGGCAATCAAATCTATTAAGTAATGTTGCCAAAACTGTCCAGATTTAATAATTTAGTTTAATTTAAATTAATTATTAAAAAAAAAATATCTTTATTAATTATAAAGATGAGTAAATCACAATTACCAGATGTCCTTAACGTTAAACCACTTAACGCAATTGAAACAATGAATATTGAAACATCTCAATTAGACCCCATTGTTATTAATCAGAGTATCTGCCGATTTGTTTTAGAGAGAAAAGGCATTCTTGATGTTGGCTCTGTTATTACTATGTCTGTTCATCCAACCGACGCAAATGGCGATAAAAAATGTTTCCTTCCAATTAAGACAGGATGCCACGCATTGGTGAAAAAGGCTCTCCTTCGTGTTGGCACAAAAGTTCTTGCTACATCTGATATGTATGGCACTCACCAGACTATCCGACGAGCATTTAAGACGAATGAGGAGAAATCTCAAAAAGACTTTGTTAAGAATGGCACTCACGATTGCTTTGAACCAGATAATGCTGGGACTGGATTTTACCAGATGAAGGATGTCATCTATGACGCAGCACAGACAGCAGCCACGATTGACCCATCTGTTCAAATTACTGTGTCCGAAACTGAATGCCCAGTTTTCTCAATCCGTCTCTCTGAATTGTTCCCAATGATGCGAAATGTTCAACTCCCATTGTATTTGATGAATGAACCAGTTTCAATTGAATTGACTTGGAACACTCAAGCAAATGGAGCAGCCAATGTTGGCAAAATGCTTTCATTCCAAGAGGGATATGCCAATGGCACAGGGGCTAAAATTGGTTTGGATAATGTCAAATTTCTTGCCGATTATCTCACTTATGAAGACGGTAGAATGGCAGCGACGGCAAAGGTTGTAAATTCTGATGAAGGTCTTGTGATGCCATACGAAGATATGATTGTTACTAATACCAATGTTCCAGCGATTGCCCCAGCACCAACAGGCACACAGGTGACCACGCAACACATCACACGTGATTTGGGACTTTCAGGACGAAACGTAAGACAGATACTTTTACACGATAGACCAGCGGCAGCAAACGCACTTTTAGGACAATACAACTCCGCATCATTCAACGTGTCTGATAGTTACAATTGGCGTGTAAATGATGAAACTGTTTATTCACGTGAAGTCCGTCTCCAAGCACGAAAAGCAAACCAACTTTCACACTGTTTTGGCACTCCAATAAATTGTCTTCTTGCTGAATATTCTACTGATGCTCTTACGAATAAACAACAGGCAAATCATCCAGTCAATAACAATGTTGTCTCCGCATCCACCTTTGAAGGTGTTTCACAGCGTGTCGTTCAAGGTCAAATGAACTTTACTGGTGTGGATTTGAGCACATCACCACTTAACATTCCAAACACTGGTTTGAAGGTGGGACAGAAACCAGTTGAGCATCTCCGAACTATTTACCGAACGGCACAGAACAATGACGCACGAATTTCAACTTATTTCTCAACCGTTGAGAGAGCATTCGTTCTCCGAAATGGTATTGTCAGCGTTTCCGCCTAATTAAGGAAAAAATCAACCATATCAATTTATTTTAAACTTAAGCGATAGTTTTAGCATTTTATTAATAAATTCGTTTTTTTGACTTAAAGATTATCTCATTATATTATATAATAAGAATTATGCCACGAGTTCAAGGTTCAACCAATTCAACTAACTATCATTACCATCTCAAAAAATATGTAGATGATGATAAAACCCAAATACAGGAAGAGCGATTTTTTAAAACTCAAGGTGAAATACAAGAATTATATAATATGAAGCGTTGCTCTGTTTATCACTTGATAAATTCAGATGGAACAAATAAGAAAAGAAAGTATAGGAATATTGAAATCATTAAATTATCACCACCCATTCCAGTATATAAAAAAGTAGAAGCAATGCCTAATGGCGTCCCAAATTAACAATTTAATATATTTAGTTAAAAAAATATATTAAAGAATATTCTTATATAATTATATATATATACATATAATGCCTTTTTACTTTGATGCCACCGAAGAACAAAAAAAAGAACTAATGGAACATTATGATACAAGATATTCAGATATATCATTCGTTCATTGTAACCGAATTAAAGGAGTTCATATGTATTACACGTGCCCATTCCATCAAAGAGTAGGAGGATATGCCAAATATTCTACGACACCCTTTTCAACTCCTATTAAATCAAATGGACAACCATATAAGTCAGCAAAAACTGTTGAACATTTTCACGGTTCTGGATACAATAACAAAAATCGTTTTGAAATGAGGTCATCTCATTGTTGTGCCAAAAATTGTGACCGTGAATGTTTGAAACTGGCATTTGGAGACAATCAGAAAATGAAAGATGATTTCAAAGAAAATGTTAGAATGCCAGTATGTATTGTAATTGATGACAATACAGTTCGTGAAACCACAGATGAAAACCAAGTATTAAATTTAAGACGCAATACACGCAATGGCACTGGTAAGGTTCATTGGTATAATCATAAGCCTATCAGTCCTTAAACTTGAGATACTGGGGCTGGTTTTGGCATTGGCGTTTGCGGAGGAGTGGCTACTTTTTGGTCGCATTCACAGCATCCAGATTTCAAATGCTAACATTTTTCAGAGCATAAATCAAACTGGCAATCATACCACCTATACCACCTAAAATCAATGTGATTTCAGATGCCGTATAAGCATTTGCGGATAATGATGTATCCATTTCAGTTGATGATGCCAATGATGCTATTGTAATATTAGACATTGTATAATATTATAATATAATATTTTTTTTTCTAATACTTAATTATATGGAAGTTCAAATCAAAAAATCAACCAAGCCAGAAAAGAAACTAATGGCTATATTTTATAAGGATGGTAAGAAAATAAAAACAATACATTTTGGCAGTGCTCCAAATAAAGACTATACGATTTATTACAAAGAAGACGGTAAAAAGATTGCCAACGAGAGAAAGAGTTTATATTACGCACGGCATAGTAAGCGTGAAGATTGGACGAAGGCAATGACAGCAGGAACACTTGCGAAATATGTACTTTGGAATTTGCCAACTATCAAAGCCAGTATAGCAGACTACGTAAAAAAATTTAAGTTAAAATTAAAAAAATAATATAAAGAGATAGAGATATAAGATACTATTAATGGGACAAGTATATATGATACAAGTTGCTGATGAAGTGTATTACGGTTCAACAAATCAAAAATACTTATCTAAAAGACAGGCAAGACATAATTGGAATTTAAGAAATAAAAAAAACCAATTGCTATATAAAAAATGTATTGATGTTGGAATTGAAAGAATTAAATGTATCAAACTTTACGAAGGTGATGATTATTTACAAGTTGAAAATCAATATATCATTGACAATGAATGTATTAACGAGCGTCACGTTTTTCAATCAATTGAAAGTAGAAAGGAGACTGCCAGAAAATACCGCCAAAGCGAAAAAGGGAAAATCGCACAAGCAAGGGCAATGAAAAGATACAGAGAACGCCAAGCAGAAAATTTAAATTTAAACTAATTAAATAATATAGACAAAGTTTTTTTCTATATTAATTATAGATGAACACAGATTTTGATTTGGACATTTTACCAGTAAAAGAAGATGGCACTGAACAAAAATTGCCAAGAGCTCTCCATCCACATTTACCGAACATTGCGAATGGTCAAGTTGGAATACTTATTTCACCAGTTAAAACAGGTAAATCCACAATTATTTCTAACTTACTTTTAAACGAGAACTTTTATAAAGACTGTTTTGATATGGTATATATTATTTCAAATACTATTAATAATGATAGAACCTCACGATTTTTGAAGGAAGAGTTCCCAGAGACCATATTTGACGATTTAGGACGCATTGATGAAATTATTCAGAACATCATAGATTATCAAGATAGTTTCCCACGTGGCGAAAAGCCATTCATTGCTGTCATATTAGATGACTTTCTCGGCATTAAGAAATCAAGTAAAATCAATTATTTGGCTACACGAGCACGGCATTATAATATTGGTTTGTTATTATTTGCTTCGCAACTTTTCAGAGGTCTTGAAACAACAATCAGGCAAAACGCAACATTCGCCATTATTGGCTCACCAAATCCTAATGAAAAGGAAATTTTAAAGATGTCTGAAGAGTTTGGCGACCGTTACGGAGGACAACAAAATTTCTTAAAACTTTACAAGGAGGCATCAAAGAAAAAATACGGATTTTTATACCTTGACCTTCAAAGCAACCCATCAAAGGCATACTCAACATTCAACACGCTCATTTATGAAAATAATACCGATACGGAAGGCGATGGCTGGATAAAGGGTATTGATAAGGAGGAATGAGGACAAAATTGGCAACATATGGATTGGGAACTCACATACGAAACTGGACACTTTTGGCATTCATTCTTTATAGATAATATTGCCAAAACTGTCCAGATTTATTCCCATTTTTTTCTCTCAACATAAACAATAAATTTCTATAATTAAATTAATATAGAAAAAATAAAAATCTATAACAATATATATAATGGATTTAGATTTACCTAAACTTGACATTGTTGAAGACATTGAAGAGATAATGGAAGATGATGAAACTGAAGCAGAGCCAGAACCTCAAGAGATAATTTCACCAGAAGAGCATATAGAAGCATTAAAAATTGAAGAAGAAAAACGACAACCATTTGTTAAAAAGGAGGTAAAGAAAAAAAGGGAATTAAGCGAAAAGCAAAAGGCACATCTTGAAAAGATACGAGGGATGGCATTGGAAAAACGCAAGGCAAAAGCGGCAGCGAAAAAAGCAGCCGTTGATAAAGTTGTATCTGAAGTGAAAGAGCAACATAAGCCTAAATATTATAAACCTAAACCAAAGAAGACAGCAGAGGAGAAAGCATTAGAGAGAGAGGCTAAAAAAAAGTATAAAAAACAAACAATGGAAGTCCAAGAAAATAACATAAAAACAGAGGTTGAAGAAACAACACCAAAAGATTTTGTCCCATCTCATAAAGAGAAGCAGAGAGAAAAGAAAGAACAGGAAGCATTAACGCAACAGCAAAGTTTCGTAAATTTTATGGGAAATATGGAAATGTATTTAAAAATGCGAGACGCTCACGCACAGAAAAAATTAGAAAATAATCAGAATGATGTGATGGAAAAAAAGCAACCAGTAAAAAAAGAGGCGAAGCCAAAAGTGTCCAAAAAGCCAGAGCCAGTGCCAAGCATTTTACAAGCAGTGGATGAAAACCCATTTTCAAATTATTTCGGTTAATCTTTTTAATTAAAGTTTTGATTTTAAAAAGATTTATTTTATATTTACTATATAAAAGAGAATGAGTGAAACTATCATCATTGAAAGTAATAGACAAATTGCCTATAAACAGGAAAAAAAGACATTGGCATTTGTTGATGAAAAAAACGCTAATGTAGATTTACCAAATAATAAATGGCAAACACGTCTGGAAAATGGTGTCCAAATAAATGTTGGAGACCAAATACAAGTGGAGGCTGTAATGGTAAATACACGTGGCAGTCCAGAGGAGACTATAGAATTTACAGGGGCGTCTGGAGTTCAGGATGCGACTGATGTTATTGATAATAAAGTAACATTGAGAGTAAATAAATACATTACCAATCGTCAGCAATTCAATTGTAATTTGCCTCTTTTTTCTACATCAACGCAAGACCAAAATTCACAGGCTGGTAATTATGGTTATATATCATTCAATGGATTTAATAATTTCAAAGATGCTTTCCCATATCGTGGCATTGAAGGTATGTATGAAGATACATCAACCACATTTGCTGAAGTGGTAGGAGGCGGAGTTTTTACAAGACCACCGGCACCATTAGATGACGCTGACCCAACACGAATGTATCTGGGCACAGATGATTTTATCGGTTATGGTAATGTTATTAATTCACCAGACAGAGGAGAGTGGAATTTCAACACAACAGACATTGACCTTGAGGTGGCAACTGGTTTCAATACCCCAGCAAATATTGGTGAAACATTAACGGCTCAATTACATCAACGTGAAGGCGACCCCATAAAATGGGATGAAAATGAAGTCCCAGCAAGAATAATTGAATTGAGAGGAACAGATGGCAGCGGCACATTCGTTTCAGTTCCATCCGCTGGAATAACCGATAAATCATATCAAACTGTGCCCACATCAACAGGCGATGTTTTCAGAGCACGACAAGAGGGTAATTGGTCAGCAAGTATTGCTGGAGAAGTCCCAGCAGCAGATGAAGGTCAAAATTATTCAGAGGAGGAAGGTAGAGATTTATTTCATCGCAATTTATTGTGTGGCAATCCAAATGAATATCGTAATACTTATGGCTGGGTCGCACCAAGAGTTGGAGCACGTTCGGCAGACACATTGACAGAGGCTAATTTTGAAACAACAGGTTTTTATACAGGCAGCATTAGTATAGATGCGGCAGATGTTGGAAATTGGGGATTGAATGCGGTTATGCTTGACCAGTTAGATTATCAAGGTGTAACAACAAATTTTACATTCAGTAATAATTCATTGCCAACAGGAGCAACTTCAAGATTTAAAGGAACGGCAACAATTCCATCCATAGATTTTTTAACAGTCCCAGATTTGAATACATTGATTGTAACGAACATTGTTTATAATGAAAATAATGTATCTAACTTATCAATTGCGTGGCACGACAATGAAATCCCAATCAATCATAATGATGTCAGCAAAAACGCAACACCATTGACACCAGACTTATCAAAACAATTTTTCCAACAATTATATTATGGCAGAGCAGATGATGGCATTAGTTGCGGAGCAGTGGGGACAAAAATAAATTTACCAAATACTAATCGTTATTTATATAATGGCAACCCATCATTAGCATCATACCAGACTATTCAAGGTTTGGATTTCAAATGCTTAATACGTGAATTTGGTCAGGCATCTTGGAATTCACGAAACCATATGAATTTTTGGAGTAGGTATGACACATATTTTGACCAAACAAAACCAAATTCAGTTAATTTTAGTTTTCCATCACAGTCTAATTTTCAACTAACAAATTCAAAAGGTGAATACTATCCTCAAGCAATATCAAAAACATTGAATATAGCAATCATTCCAGTCTTTTATAAAGAGGCAAGTCTGCCATCTCCAGCAATGAGAGATGTTCCATTTTGTGCTTTTGTGACGCAAGATATAATTACAGTGGATGATAGAATACCGGCACCTATGGAAGGTGAATTTTTTGGACGTTCGCCATCGTGTTATGATAATCTATTGGCTAAAGTTGTTACGACGCAAAAAACATCATTTGTGTTTGATACAAGTCAAACTCCAGCGGTTCGTGCTTATCCAGAAGGTGATGTTGAAAAAAATACACGCACATATCAGTATATGCCATACTGTATGATTGGAGCAGATAATCCCACAGTTAAATTTGATGACAACTATGGTAGATTTACAATTTCAGGATTACACACTTCAGTGAGAGCAGGTAATGGCATATTTCAGAAGATTTTATCACAGCCAAACACTCAAGCATCCACAGAGAGTATGTGTGCCTTAACAACTGAAAGCGCCATTTGTGGGACGAATGGCGAAACAGGAGAAAAATTAGAATACACAGGCATTGTCCAATCAGTCGTAAATAATCCAATTATATCAGCCCAGTCAGGAATAAGTATTCAAAGTATATTTTTATACTCAAAAAAAGGTGATAGGTTTTCATCGCCAATTGACCCACGCAAACCAATAAATTATTCAAATACTTTATTTGCCAAATTAGGTTTTGAAATTGAGCAATTAATTCCATATGTGGGAAAATCACAATCTAATTTTAATCGTGGCTCTTATAATGCTTATCTTGGAACAAGCCAAACTTTTGTTGATAAATACAATACAATGGTATATCCGCTGACAACAAACGCATATATTTCAGGAGCAGACCAGTTGAGTATGGCAACGAATGCTCGTCAATATCAAATGGAAAATCTTGGTGGTAATGCTCCAAATGACAGCATTTTCATCAATGCTGAAAGCGACAGTTTAGTAGCATTAAATTTGCCCAGTAAATTAGATTATTCATATCTGATAGTATATTCTAACATTGTCCAAAATACACAATTTTATGGTGGTGCGAATGGACAACAAAAAATCCCAGCAATGGCATACGTGTCACGAAACTATTCCACAGGTGATTTCTTTTTTGGTGAGCCGACAACTTGGACTTATGTGGCAGACAAAGAATACATACTCACAGAATTTGATACAAATATTACATTGCCTAATGGTCTTCCAGCCCCCATTGAAAACAATAGTTCAATCATTTATAAGATTATAAAACCCAAAATTTTGCCTCCACCATTGGAAGCATTTGAACCCAAGAAAAAATAAGCGGACAGTTTTGGCATTCATATCTATTAAGTAATGTTGCCAAAAGTGTCCAGTTAAGAATGTTTTTTCAATAACTTTTCATACAAGCCATTTCTCTCATCATCCTCAATTTTTTTTGCTGTAATAAATCTTGGAGTATTTTCTGTTACAAACCTTTTGCCATCCCTTTCCAATTGTTTCATTATTTCCAAACGTTTATCAATGACATCTTGAAGTGTGTATTCTCTTTTTGGAAAGTATTTTGAATAAAACGCATCAGGTTTATAAACAACTCCAACATTAGAATAAGGTACTCTTAAATACCATTCAAGCATACCATCATAAATAAAACTCGTGATTGTTTTTTTTCCCATTATATATATAGTATCCCTTTCATTTAAATTATTATGAGAGAAATAAAGTAATTGAAATATATATATAATGAAGCAATGTAAAAAATGTAAATTAATAACTGACTTTTATTATGGAGACTTATGTTATTATTGTTTAGTATAAGCATCTTGTCTCTTCTCAAAATTCAACCGAGAGAGACCTTTCCTTTTGACAGCCTTGTTTTTTTTCTTTTGTTTCTCTCGCCATCCTTCAAATACATCTCTTGATTTGACAGATGGCTTTTCTTTTTTTTTCATTTCTTTTTCAACCTTTTTATTAAGTTGGACTAAATTCTGACCCTTTTCAAAATCAGTATTATCATAATTACACATTGAGCATTCCATATATAAGTATTCCAATATTTAATTTCTCTCATAATAATTTAAATTAATTTATTAAAAAAATATTATATATACTAATAATAAATGAGTTTAGTTACTTTATCAAGCAAACGCAATAATGCTGTTCAGAGAGACACAGACCCAGCCATTATTAAAAATCATTTTAAAGATGGTTTGGTATTACGTGAAGGAACAGAGGTTGGTCTTGTTTCTCTCACCATAAATAAATTAAATCTGTTTGAAGTGATTGCTGGAGAAAATGATACATTCGTATGGCGAATAGGCAACCGAAATAATTATGAACAACATACCGTCACTGTTGCCGAAGGCAATTACAATGGTGATGATTTGGCTACTGAAATTCAGAGTAAAGTAAATGCCTCTACACTTTTAGGTAATTATAGAGGTGAATGGACGTGTACTTATGACCAGACCGCACAAGGTGGTGAAGGAGCATTCACTCTTAATTATGGTCAGAAAGAAACACCAGTAGCACCGAATGAGCAAACTTATGAGGTCTATGAAGGAGGAACGCCAGTATTTCAAAACAATGGGTCAGCATCTGTAGGGTTGAATGGAGCGTCAGGCGGACAGGTTGATGATTTTGCCACACAAGATAATCCTCTTATTGTAACAGGTAATAAAGGTATATTTCCAAATGATGGTGAATTCCAATGTATTATCAGACCACAAGAAGGTTACACGCAAACAGACCAAACAACACAATTAATATCAACAACAATAACAGAAACATCATATACTGGTGGTTTGCCTACAACACGTGATGGCAATTTTGCTGCCACGTCAGGTATTCCACAAACCAATGGGTGGGATTTGGAATTTACATATATAAATGGTGACCCTTCTCTCTATTGGCATTATTTGGGAGATGGTGAATGGGGAGCAAGTCTTGATGGCACTGTAACAGCATCACGAGCCAATTCCTTATACTTTTATTTTTACAATCCAACACGAGGAGTATATGCTGATGCTGCTAATGGCGGACGACATTCTGAAGTGGCAACCACTGGTGAATTCTATATTTTTTCAGGAGGCACACCAATAACAGTGCCACAGGGGAATGTAGGTTATGGTAATTCAATAAGTGGATATGTAAGAAATTATTTATACAATGGGAGAGATGATTACCC
>Ga0070751_1002006_pt1 | contig 11727 bp, 13 predicted proteins | sample VirMetDEL_Aug_28_FD_78514 | JGI IMG/M metagenome (GOLD analysis project Ga0070751, IMG submission 78514) | Aqueous microbial communities from the Delaware River and Bay under freshwater to marine salinity gradient to study organic matter... | ecosystem: Environmental > Aquatic > Marine > Coastal...
CTCGACGAGAACGCTGGTAATTAGCTGATTGGGGGTGTTGCTACTGTAGGGGCCGCTACGACCACTACAGCCTTCACCGCTTCGCAAACAGGAGCCGCCGTCACCGTTTCTGGTGGTACTGGCTCCTCCGCCACTGCTACTGTCGATACAGACGGCTCTGGCGATGTCACCGCAGTCAACATCACTGCAGCTGGCACAGGGTATACAGACGGCGACGTCCTTACCCTTACCGAAGTGGGAGGAACCCCTGGCGTTGCGACCGTCGTGGTCACCAGCGTCTCCTGAAGTCCGTAACCGCAATACTTACGGTAAAACTAAATGCAATAGCTGGGCCCCGAAAGGGGTCTTTTTATTGGGAGCCTAACTATAGCTTGGATTCCGCTGTGTCTGATCAACTTAATATTCAGTTTGGCGTTGACGCAACTAGGGCTATTAGAGCCGCAGAACAGGCAGGCGCATTAGCTGGTAAGCTTTTCGGCAGGAAATTCAACGAGTCAATTGAATCTGAGATCAAGACAGAAGAGATCCAGCTTAGTGTTAACTTTGAGGGCGCAGAGCAGGTAGAGAAAGCCAGTAAGGCTGCGAATTTATACAAAAAAAGGGCGGAAGAACTTAATAAGGCACTCGAGGAGCAAAGGAAGAAGTTAGACGCGATAGATCTTGCCCAGCGCAAGGCTGCTAACAGCAGGAAGCAGTTTGCGAAAAATCTTGGCACAGATCGACTGAAAGCCAATACTCAGCAGCTCCAGAAGTCGATCAACAAGCTGAAGGCACTGCAGCGTCAAGCGACGAAGGGCAGTGAAGCCTACAACCGCATGGGTGGCGCCATTAAAAGCATGAGTGGCAGGCTCCATAGCCTACAGGGCGGCAACGCGATCGTGAATACTCTGGGGCAAGCTGTCCAGGGTCTTACTGCTAAATTCACGCTTGCTAATGTGGCAGCGCAGCTGATTACCGACAGTATTAAGATGCTGTTCCAGGCGATGGTGACGCTGTTCGACAACTTCACCGAAAGGACCAAAAAGGTTGAAGCCTTGACTCTGGCCATGCAGAACGCTGGCGTCATGAGTCGGGACCTGCAGGCCGTTATGGGCTCCATCAAGGCTACAGCCCTTACGTTTGGCACGTCGATTGAAGATGTCGGCGCAGCCTGGAAGAGACTTGCTCCCACCGTGTTGGCAGCAGGCGGCAGCCTTAAGGACACCGAGCAGATCATCGTCGCAATGTCCGCAAGGACTGTTAGCTTGGGCTTGAACGCTGAGCAGACAGGTCGATACATGGAAGCCCTGGCTCAAGTCATGGGTAAAGGTAAGCTCCAGGGTGAGGAACTTACCAAACAGCTGTCACAGCTTGACGGTGCGTTGAGGAGCCAGATTGAGCAAGACCTAAAGAAGGTGAACCCCGAGTTCACAAACCTGCAAGACGCGATGAAGAATGGCGCTGTTACGGCTGACATGTTCGCCGAATCTCTGATTAGGGTGTCGGAAAACGCTGTCGAAAGCATGACGGGCAATATGTTCTCGATGCAGGAATCGATCAGGGCGGCTGGGCAAGAAGGTGGCCTGACGCTGCAGCAGATTGAGAACAGGATCGACACCTTAAATACTATTTCGCTGGACAACTTTGGGGCGGCCTTCGATTCAGTCGGCAAGCTTTTCCTTCGAGTTGAGGCGGCAGTTGCTCAGTTCTTCTCTTCTATCTCAAGCAACTCTCCAGCATTGATGCAGTTCCTCAAGAACACAACGGATGGACTTGCCCTGGTTGTCGAGGTCTTTGTTAATTGGAACGCAATCTTGTTGCGCTCCGTCGTTTACCTTTGGGAGTTCATCGCTAAGCTCTCCCAGATGCCACAGCAGCTCTTGTCGATGATTCCAGGTATGGAGCAGGTTATGCAAGGTGCGGGTAATATTGGCCAGGAAATGCTCGACATGCATCGTCGAGCTTTTGATGCCTTTATGGGCATCGGCGAAGAGGCCCAGAAGTCTGTCAAATTCCTTGATGAGAACGGCGAAGAAGTCAAGGTGCTTGCGCAGAATTACGAGGAACTGGCAGAAAAAACTAAAGGCATGTTTGAAGAGGAGGCTAAAGAGCTTCAGAAGATCATGGACGTCGTCAAGGAGCGCTACGAAGAAGAGATGGCGCTGATTCAGGATAGAATAGACCAGCTGAAAGACGACAAAGAGACTGAGAAGGAGTTATACAAACAGGCCAAGCAATCGGTGATAGACCGCTACGAGGAAGAAAAGCGGGAGATCGACGAGGTTCGCGACAAGCTGCTTCAAAAGTTTGAGGAAGAGAAGGGTATTATCAACGAGGAGTCGGATGCAGAGAAGAAACTGGCTAAGATCAGGAAGGATGAACTTATCGTAAAGGCCAAGAACGTCGAGCTTTCTGAGAAGGAACGCCTCCAGGCCCAGGCCACCCTTGATCAGATAGCAAGACGGGAGCGACTGGAGCAGCTCAATAAGAAACACAAACAGGACATGGATGCGCTCGACGAAAGGGCAGAAGCCAATCAGGAGCGGAAAAACGAAGGGCTCAGGGAAGAGAAGGACTTCTACGAAGATATCGTTCGTGGCATCGACGAAAGGATCGAGAAAGAGGAGGAGTCCGTGAGGGCGATTGAGGAAACCGTGAAACAACTTAGCAGGGAAGTAGCAGACGCCAAACAGCTGGAGAATGATTGGATTGGCGTAAACAGGGCAGCGGCAGAGGAGGCACTCTACTCTCAGATTTCACTGGTTAACGAACTAGCGACTGCTTACAGCCAGGCAGCAGCGGAAGCGGCAAAGGTCAATGCTGGTGGTGGAGACGGTCGCGCTACTGGCGGTCCTGTGTCTGGCGGCAGCACCTACACCGTTAACGAGCTTGGCAAAGAAGCCTTCCTTTCCGCTAGCGGCAAGTTGAGCATGATCAACGCACCCGCCTTCGGTAGCTGGAGAGCGCCTGCCACTGGTACCGTTATTCCTGCCCACCTAACAAAGCAGCTTGATATTCCTAATGGTGGAGTCAATCTAAACCGTAGCACTAAAGGATCTGAATCTGCGGCTCGCAACAGCGTCAACATGGGCAGGGTTATCAGTGCATTCGCTGGCATGAGCGGGGGTGACAACATTAGCAACAACGTAACTGTTCAGTCTGTCAACCCAGGTAAGACCGCTAGCGACATGCTGGTATCCATGACGAAGATCCGTCGTCGTCGCCTGCGCTGATAGGCATACTGGGGTACTTGAAAGATTCGCATGTTTCTCTTCGGTACTCCAGAGGACACGGCTAAGCTGTACGTGGAGCAGGCCGCCTCATCAGGTGGCGCAGGCCTTAAGGACCTGCACTACGAAGACATGGAGCTACAGGAGCTACAGGATCTGCTGGTCTACCTCCGCATTGCCTACTACAGGGCCTCCAGGGACACCGAAGACGAAGCGGTGGTGTCAGTTATCACAGAGTGGCACGACGAGGTCTTCCTGCACCTCCTAGAGGTTATGGAGGACTTCAGGACGCTTGTCTGCAGTCGCATTCATAAGCCTATCGGTGACTGGAATAAGTATCACAAGCTTGCTGGCTGCGCTTCGGCAAACTAGCTGCAGTTAGGTGACCCGAAATGGCCAGCATAGGAGTGTCTTTTACGCCTCAGGCAGGGTCTCCAGTCTACAGTTTTGTATTCAGAAATTTCGGTGATAATAACATGCCGAGGACCTATTCTGACGTAGCTACCTTTAGTCAGTCGGCCAACGGCACAACCCTCCTAGGCGGCCCTGCATTCACCCAGAAGCGGGTGTGGGCTATTAACTCGATGATCCCTACAACGGAAGCCGAGAACTTTGATGCCATGTACCAGGCATGGGACTCTGACCGTGCTGCGGGTTATCCAGTCGCATGCGGAGTGGTAGACGACACCTTTGGCCCAACCGTGACGACTAACGCGGTCTTCTCGACGGCTCCAACATACATGCGAGCAGGTCCGCAGTACACCGTGGTCGCTTTTGGCCTGACGGAGGTTTGATCAATGTCTTATATCGTAAATCGGGCTCGCGTCCACTCTCTCACCGTTGGTGGAGTTGACTACACCAGTGCCTTGGTCAGCTGGAATGCCTCCGACTCTTCCGCCAATAAGAATGGCTTTATCACCACATCTGGGACGTTGGTCCTTGGCTCCTATTCTGGTGGTCCTGACATAGAGGACTACGACCGCAATGATTTTAAGCGCGGTGTTCCCGTTGTCTTGACAATGCAGACGCCAGCAGGCGCAACTTATCGCCATCCTCGCGGGCTACTCTATGTTATCTCCACTGCCTACAACGTTGAAGCAGAAGAGCTGAATGTTGAGATCGGCTGTCGCCTGGCAATGGCTCAGATCATGGATGATTCGAGTACGACACTTAGCCTATCTCCTATCCACCTTGACCCAGCACAACAGCAGCTTAGCAACATCAGCGCGGCCTTCGCTACGACTGGCCAATATCTGTACCAGGACAATAACGGCAACTTTGTTTCTGGCAAGTTCTTCAACGGGGACTCCGAGGCTGGTATCGCCGCTGGACAGTGGACTTCGATCCTTGGCGTGACTGCCCTTTCCGCTGCACCACTGGCAGGAGCTGGTGCTATTCCTGACTTAATTAAGCTGACTTATTCGGTACCCGAGGGGTCGATTGCTAATGACCAAAAAGGGCGGGTCGATACCGAAGAAACCTCTTCCTATTACTGGCTTGATTACCCTGCTTCCTTGCGTGTTCGGACAGGCGATGGCACCTTGACGAATGCTGGAGGTGCAAACCCTGGGACTGAACCAAACCCACAAAACGATCCATGTGGCAACAAAGAGCCAACACCAGACGATAACGGCCAAGGGTCTTGCCAAGAGGGGTACAGCATCGAATCTCGTCCCTGGACCCTGCCCGCCAGGCGCTACGAACTAACCAAGACTTACTACAGGGGACCAGCTGGCCAGCAGGACTTCACCGAATCTTATACTTACGGTCCTATCGTAGAAGCCAATACCCAGTATTTTGCGGATGACTATGCCTACTGTATTGGAACGTACGGTTCAACCTGCCAGCCAGGAGGAGCATGTCTTCCGAGAGGGATGTCCCAGAGACTGCTGGGGAAAACGATAACCAAGAACTACTTCGGGCCTGCTAATGAAATTGTAAAGCAGGTTCAAGAATCTTACGTTAACATGTTGTCAATGGCCAAGCCGCAGAACTGGAGGTCTGGGATCGATTCTCGGGGAGTCCCCCAGGACTTCGTGCGGCTAAGGACGGGCGTTATGATTCGGTCTCAGGTAAGAATTACGACGTATTACAAGGAGGACAATGCTAATGTACAGTACACAAAGACCTACACGAGTATCGGCAATAACGGCTCTGGTGTCTTCGTTAAGCTGTCTTCGCTTGACGCTTATTACGGTGTTGTTACGTCAGAGCTAAGGCGCTCAACCTCAACCGCCACTCTTGACATTGCTCCAGACATCGTGAACTCGGCTACGACGAGCACTGTAGAGCAGGTCACCGAGCTGCCTCTGTTCACTGGTCGCTACACCCTGCCACCAGCGGAGGCTGGCCCTTATGTCATGGAGGAATCAACTCCGATGCCTCTCTTGTTTGATACCGAACAGGAGATCCAGGACGCGGTTGACGATTACTCGAGCTACCTGGTCCGCTTCACTAAGGGCGACGCTTTTGGCCTTCAGATCGGCGAGGGGCTCCGCGAGGACGTAGCTCAGAGCTGGTTCCCTGGAATGCCATTCCGCTACTACGACCCCAAGAAGGGTAAAGTGCTTGCGTTACGCATGGACGCCACCTCATGGGGTGTCACGAAGGACGAAAGCGCATTCGTAACCAACGGCATCTGGTGCGGTGTGTCTAACGGCACTGTAACGCTCCCTCAGAACGTCCTAGGAGCCTCCACAGTAACCGATGGGGGTAGTATTGACCCGTTGACCACCGCCCCTAACGGACCAACGGCTCCAGAACCTCCTGTGGTCGTTCCTCCTGTCGTCGACAACGAGACCAATGTTGACAATGGAACCTATGCCTGGGTCATTAAGGTCGACGTGATGATGAAGAGTACGGTTGAGGCCCTTAATGACAACGGCGTGCAGCCGCCACCACCAGATCCTGAAGTCGTGGAGCACTTCCAAGCCATGGTCGCCTACTGCCAAGGCATGGTCGTACAGGCTGGTGGCCTGCTTTCCGCAGACGGTACTGGCGGAGTTCCGATCGAAAACGGAGGAACGCTTATTACAGATGGGGCAACCGTAGTGACGGCAGATCTCTTCGTGTAGGTATCCTACACCGAATGAGATGCCCTTCAGATGACAATTGCCGCTAAGATCTCCTCTACCGAATTGAGGGAACAGGTGACTGCTCGTTTCTCGGGCAAGTACATGGAAGGGCGGCTGATCGACGCCACTGGGACTTCGTATATCCCTGGAACCACAGAGGACTATGTGTTCCTTGGTTTTGAGCCTGCTATCGGCACGGGTGGCTACAAGCGCCAGGTGATCAAATACGAACCCGCTGATATCCTGGCGTACAGTGATGACGGCGTGCCTCTTAACAGGAAGGCGACTATTTTTGCTCAAGATGGTGGCGGCACAAGTATCGACTTTAGTCACGTAGCGCTGGTGTGGAGTGGTGGAAATGCAACAACTCTTGGCGCTGTCACCGCAGCACCCTCCGCTGGCGTAGATGGAACTTACACAAACATCCCTGTCACTACTCTTGGTGGCGAACTAAGAGAAGTTGGCAATTTTAGTACCACGACTGCGTTCACTGCATCCCAGACAGCGGCGGCTGTTACAATTAGTGGCGGGTCTGGTACGGGAGCCACGGCTACTGTTGACACAAACGCTAGTGGCGATATCGTTGCTGTCAACCTTACTGGCGGCGGTTCCAACTATGTCGCTGGTGACAGCATTACCATTACCGAGGTCGGCGGAACTCCTGGGGTTGCTACGGCAAGCGCCTTGGTCGTAGATGGTAGCAACCTTCTTGTCGATCTAACTATCTCCAACAGCGGGGCTGCTACTACCGACTATGCGCTAACAATCGCAGCGCCTGGGCACGGATTCGAGGATGGCGATTCTGTAACTATCCTTGACGGCACTTTGGCTGGCCTGGGAGCTATCACTGGAGGAGCAGGCGACCTTGTGTTTACTGTTGCTACCACTGCTCAGAATGCAGACGCTGGCAAAATCGTCTCCGTAGCTGAAACTTCTAGCGCTGTTGTTCTCAGTGGCGGTAACGAAGCTGTCTTCTACTGGGACCTTAAGCAATTCGGATTCTACTCAGTCTAATGGCACTTATTGATGAGCTAAAAGAGATCAGCCTTGCCGAGCGAATCGCTGACGTTGAGCGGCGTGACAAGGGCTATCTTATTGAGGGCGACTTTGATGGCAGTGTCACTGGTTACTGGGTAAGACTTGACGAGTCTGGTGCTGGCATTGTCACCTTTAACAACAAGCAGTACGTCACAAAAACAATCGGCTTTGTGTCTCTACCAAGGGGTACAGGGGTAGAGCTTAGCTTCGCCGACGGCACTTACTTCAGCAAGTATTGACATGGCCATCAATCCTTCCCAGCTTGGCGCACAGCCAATAACGTCCAACTACGATGTAACCATCGAATTGCTTACGACCAGGCCGAATGCTGGAGTCTACAATGCTACTACTGATACGCCGAATAAGCTGGTGGGGTATTACGATGGTATCAGGGACCATGTAGAGCTTTACATTGTCGACAATACTGGTCACAGATACTTGAGGATAGCCTGATGGCAATCAATAGCGGACGAATCGCGGCAGGGCCGACAAACACGAGAACTACGGCCAAGATAAATTGTGTCAATATAGCCAGTACTGCTCCACCAGGGGAAAGGAAGTACGTAGACCCAAGCACAGGAAATGTTGTAACGGACCAGCAGCTTCCTCAAAGAGAGGGGCAGGTGCTGGTTTATAGTACGCAAAACGACACGGCGTTATATGTTGTGGTAGATATTAGCGGCACACTGACCTGGAAGCGTTGCGCGGCTATCACTGGCTATATTGACAGTACAACTGGAAAACCATTTGGCCTTTGACGGTATCCTAGTCCAGTCGCTTGTGGCTGGTGGGCTGGGACTTTTGGCGAAAGGTTGAGGAGTTAGATAGGAGGACCAGCGACCCCCAGCGGATTGCTAAAGATGCGCGTGCTGGGTTTGCTTCTGCTAACGAAAGCTTCCTTGACAGCGATCTGTTCAGGAGAGCCAGTGACCTCCAATGTAACGGAAGTCACGACTGCGGATCTGGATTCGCCTGTATTAACGGTAAGTGTACTAAAATCTTTACCAAAAACGGTGGCAGCTGGACACCCGACAGCTGTGGCGACGATAGCGTAACCTGGGTTTGCACCAAGGGCGATAAATCTGGGAGTAACGATAAATGTACACAGCCGACACCAGGAAATTGCGACAAAGATCCTATCTGCCCTGGGGAGCGCTGCTGCAGACAGCAGAGTGATGGGTCAATTCGCTGTATCTGCGGATCATGCGGACAAGCGGACGCTTCCACCTGTGACGTGTACTGCGACCAGTATTATAAGGCTTATGGCGAAGTTATCCCAGGCTGTTACACCAGAGACATGGATGGTTTTGGTGAGTGCGGCGGCAATATCTGTGACGAGTGTCAATTCTGCGAGGACACACTCATGGGGTACGGGGAGTGCGTACTTGGCGAGCAGGACGACCCCTTCAATCCACTGCCTTGCCACTGTTTTCCAAAGTGCAGTGAAGAGTGTCACATCTGCAACAAAGACATAGACAGTCCAGATTTCGGGGAGTGTGAGTACTCTCCTCAGAATTGCCAGGAATGCTGTACTCAGTACAACTACGAGTGCCCTCAGTGCCCCAATAAGTACATCCCAATAGCCCAGCATTGCCAGTCTGTAACTAGCAGCAAGGCTTGTATCACGGCTTTAAGAGAGAAACTTTACGCGCAATGCGAGGATGAATGCGCTAATGACCCTGACCCCTGTGCCCCCACAGGTAGCTTCGTCAGGTGCGTCGATGGCAGTGCTCCTGTGGACCCTGACACAAACCCTGGAGGGCCGACAGGCCAAAGTTGCCCGCAAGGCAAGACCTGCCAGTACACTGGCTTTCTGGAGGCCAGCGGCAAAACCTGTTACTTCTACGATACTTGGATTACGGAAGACGTTCCAGATGAATGCAGGGAACCTGAATGCAACTGCCACGCCGATTGCGGGGATTGCGAAATCTGTAACACGTATGGGGTGTGCGAGGCGAATCCAGTGTGTGACGATCCCTAGGAACACTAACCTAGCTTCCGTTGGTCCGTGGCAGTTTTCCCCGATCGCATTGTTCTAAAGAACTCCACGGACAGCCAGGCCGCTATTGAGGCGGCTATTGGTAGCGGTGGAACGGATCCTATCGTACAGGGCGAACTAGTCGCTGGCCTCGCCCCTGGCATTCTCACGCTCTACTCCCTTGATGGTGACGGCAACGTCATCTCATTCTCTCCTGGATCGGCCTCGGGTAGGGCTATAGTAAGTGATACGGCTCCTGTCATAGGTATTAACAATCAGCCTCTTGCTGAAGGTGATCTGTGGTACGAGTCAGACACTGGTTCTTATTACGTTTACTATGGTGCTGCCTGGGTAGAGGTGAGTGGTGGTGGCGGGGGTGTTACAAGTGTTGGAATTGCTGGTGGCACTGGTCTGACGGCTACTGGAAGTCCTATCACTGACGCTGGGACTATCACGATAGACCTGGACAATACCGCCGTCACTCCTGGCAGCTACACAAACGCCGACATCACTGTTGACGCTCAGGGAAGAATCACGGCGGCTGCCAACGGCACAGGCGGTGGTGGCGGTGCTACCACGATCGATGACCTTACTGACGTAGATACCTCCACGACCGCTCCCACCGATGGCCAGGTCCTAGCCTGGGTTGACGCCAACAATAAATGGGAGCCTGCAAATTCTGCGATTCAAAACGCAAGCGACTACGAGCCGCAATATCTCCCCGCTGGCGCTCGCTATGAACTAGGGTCTGGGTCATTCCCTGGCACGGGCCTCTGGTACTACAGCGGGGGCAGGTTCTCCTTCGGGGCGATAGATGCGGACGCCGTGGATCGAACTTCCCAGATAACAGCAGCGTCTGGGTCGATCTGGTGGTCCGAAAACGGCTCAACGTGGACTGAGTTTCAGTTTGCAGGTGCGCCTCAAGGGCCTGTCGCTAGTAGCTATTACGTCGATTTTACGGGTGGCACTGCGCCTCCCCTAAACGGAGACCTTTATATATCGTTCTCAACCCCAGGAGCACAAACCCCTGCTCCGTTGGTGGATGGAGACACTCTTCAGTGGGATGACGCCAACCAGGCATTTAGGCCCGCGCAACTGCCTACGGCCGCAGAGACGCGGACGCTGCTTGGAATTGGCGAATATGCCGACGACGCGGCTGCTGGTACTGGTGGTGTTGCTTCTGGAGCGATGTACTACAACACCACCTCCAGCGACTATCGCCTCAAGACCTGATCGGTATCCTAGCCCAGCTTTCGGTTAAGGATGGACATTCGCGAAGAGCTAAAGTCATCAGGGGTCTATCCGACAGGCCCTTGCTCTGCTTGGCCTAAAGAGCGCCATGAAGCCTTGTACGCGCAGCACGTCCCCAATCACGCGGAGAAGGTTAAGGCTTCCCCGATGAAGATGGCTGCTGGCTTGGTTAAGACGGCTGGACGAGCCATGCGTCACGGCAAAGTGTCTGAGGCAATCCGTGACGAGCGCTACAACACCTGCAAGGCATGCCCCGCTTTTATTGAGGGCTCCAAGCGCTGCAGTGAATGTGGCTGTTTCATGGAGGCAAAGACCTGGGTTGGTGGTGATCCTAAGGCGCTGTGCCCCTTGAAGAAGTGGGAGCGCTGACATGGTTTGCCCAACTGCAAACATGGATGACTGCACCAAAAAGTGCAAGTGTGTTGGAGGTCCATGCGCGAACAGGGCTTATGACTGCGCTGACCCGTGTGGCGTAGGTACCGAGTTCAACGCGGCAACATGCAATTGTGACCTAGTAGCTAACTTTATTGGAGCATGGGGATACGACAGCGGGCTGGACTCGAGAACGGCTAGCGCTCAAGTAGTAAATATCGTACCTTACTATGACGGCCTCGGGAGGCTTGTGACGTATACTGCTGGTGTTTCGGAACTTTCTTGCGGCTCACAGGATGCGTTCGATAGAAGCCCGTGCGGGCAAGTTCCAGAATATAGCGGTGCGGTAAGTATCGCAAAGATCGCACCTTGTACTGGCGGTGGCAATGTTGGTAACCAGTACATCTTTGTTTACGTGGATGGTGTTCTGAATAATTTGACTTACATGAACACAGCGGTGGCACTAGCGTGCGATAACACCCTGAATGATTTCAACTCAGGCACAGTTGGATGGTTTTACGGAGACACCGAGCAGGAGGTTCAAGATCAACTCGACGCCTGGACCGCAGGTAGCGGCCCACCATCACAGTAAATAGTCGATAGGCATACTACCCCTGTAGCATTCTTGCAGGGGTGATCCCTGTCTTACAACATGGCTGAAGAGAACATGACTCCCGAGACGGAAGTCAATGCCTCACCCGCTCCAGTAGGCGACGACATGATGCCTCGCTCGGAAGCAGAGAACCTCCTCAAAGCTCTTAAGGCTGAGCGTGAAGCACGCAAGCAGTACGAGCGTGACCTCAAA
>Ga0070751_1002007_pt1 | contig 11727 bp, 10 predicted proteins | sample VirMetDEL_Aug_28_FD_78514 | JGI IMG/M metagenome (GOLD analysis project Ga0070751, IMG submission 78514) | Aqueous microbial communities from the Delaware River and Bay under freshwater to marine salinity gradient to study organic matter... | ecosystem: Environmental > Aquatic > Marine > Coastal...
AAGCCATAAAATGCGCCAACTGTGTTGCAGATTTCATCTAATACTGAAAGGATGCTTTTTTGTGAGTTGATATAAAAGCCAATGGTTGATGCGTTTGCCGTGTTCAGGTTGCTGATGGATGTGGCATTTACATCACCACTGGCAAGACCGCCATAGGTTTGCACAATCTCATTGATAATATCGCCAGCCTTGGTCAGATATGTGCCGCCAGGCTTTGCCCCCTCAACATCAGCCGTGATTGTTCCAGTTGTGCTAACATTAATAGTGAATCTGCCATTGGCTAAATCTGTTGTGTAATCGCCTGATGAAATCACAACGCCTGAATCATATACCGCATTGATTGCCTCTATCTGCCCATCATGCACCTGGTAAATAGCATTAGCGGAATCCACCAGGGTAGGGGTCACATTATAAGCCTCGCCAAAACATAAGGGCTTTGGGCTTCCCGCCAGGTTTGCGCTGCCCTCAGTGCCGCCAGTGCCAGCATATAATGTGGTTTGGATTTGCGGGGTGAAATCAGCCTGGTCATCCCGAATCAAAAGGTTCAGATATAAATCATCAAATTCAATAGATTTAGTCTGGCCTTTGAAAATGGTGAAATAATTGCTGTATGTTGCGCCATCCTCGCCAACCTTCAACTCAACTGCACGACCATCCCAGGCATAAGTTGCAAACGCATCCAAACCGCCATCAGCATTAGTCAGCACAATCTGCCCAAATGCCGGAACAGATTGACCGCCCAGCTTGCCTTCTCTGAACATGGAACGGCTGAAACTGAATGGTTCAACCAGCCTGGGTTCAAAATAGGTGTTTGCTGGGGTATCTGTTGGGCTGGTAACAAAGCCCTCGCCAGACAGATAAACTGTGGTTGTGGCTGCCGCAACCAAATCATATGGCTGCAAAATCAGCAAATATTTCTTTTTGGCATAGGGATTGGCAACAAGTTCAGCAAGTGATGTGGCTGGCATTAGGCTCTAGCCCCCGCCAATGTACCGCCAGCCAAAGCCCTGGCAAACTGTCTACGCAAATCAACCAGTTCACTTTTGACCTCATAAATGGCTTCAACCAGTTCTGAACCACTGGATTTGATTGGCAGAACGCTACCATTGCGCTGGCTCATAAATACCTCTGGCCCTTGTTCACCAACCCTGATGGCTTGGCCGGAATCGAAAGCACCGCCTGTTTGCGCTGCCATGAATGGCTTGCTGCTGTTGAATAGCTTGCCAAAAGCATTAGACCTGGAAACATCAAAGCCCGAACCCGCGCTTGTCATGTTGTCTTTGACACCCAGAAATTTGTTGCTGATTGCGCCGGAAAGACCATTGGTGATGGTCCCCTTCATCATTTCAATGCCCACTGATGTGGCTATTGATGAAAGACTGCCAGCCCCCAGAATGCCAGATGCAAATGATGATGATATTCCACCCGCGATTGATGCGGCAAAACCTGAACCAGCCATCAGGTTTCCAGCAATTGCAGTGCCAATGCCTGGCAGAACAAAAGAGGTTATCAGAGGCAGCAAGGTTGACATATCACCTGAAACAATACCTTTGACGATATTTGAAACTGTGCTTGATATCGCGCCGACAACAGCCTTGACTGCATCAGTTACGCCTTTGACTACATCTTTGACTGTTTTGACAATTTTTTTGACAATCTTTTTAATCTTCTTGATAATGCCACCAAAGAAAAATCCAGGAACCTCATCATCAACCGCACCCATAGGTAATCTGCCCTGGTTGATTTGTTCCAGTGCGGGGATGCCCAGCTTGTTGACCGCTGATGATTTGACAACATATTCACCCGCTGACAGTCGCGCCAACACGGAATCGCTGGTTGGACCACCAGGACCGCTGACAAATCCACCCTCTGCAAATGCAAGGCTAGGGAAAACCTTGCCCAGAAAGTTCAGGCCAGTTGAAATAACAGCTTTGGCTGCTAGGTCTGCCAAGCCCTTTTTGATTACATCAGTGAATGATTTGAAATCCAACTTTCCTGACTGAAAGAACTCAGAAAGACCGCTTTCAAGAGATTTGAACGCATCACCCACAAATGCAGACGCATTGACCGCATTGTCAGAAATGCTGTTGTAATAATCTTTGATGCCTTTGATTGCGCCAGAACCAAACGTCTTGTCTTGTTCAGCCCTCAAATCAATGATTTCGTGCTTTACGTTTTTCTGTGCTTCAGCGAATTCATCAGATGAAATGATTCCAAGGCTATGCGCTTTTGAAATATCTTGAAGCTGCTTTTCCAAATCAGACATTGCTGTTCTGTTTGTAAAGATTTCAGAGTTTTGCTTTTCAAACTTTTGGGTGAAAAGGTCAAGCTGTTTGGCGGCTGTGTCTACTGTGGCATTGAGTTTTTTGGTTTCTTTAGTGTTTTCTTCATATTTCTCAGTGACCTGACCCACAACATCCGCATTTAAGCCCAGCGCATCAGTGAAAACATTGGTGATTTTCTCTGCACCTTCAAGAACAGTTTTCAGGATTTCATTGCTTTTGATTGCATTAATGGTTTCTTCAATCTGGCCCTCTAGTGCTAGTTTCACGCCAGTGGCTGCCGCTGCTGTTGCACCCAGGCCAATAACCAGTGCGCCCTTTTTGCTGAACAGCAAACTAAATACCTTTGATGCTGCAACAGTTGTGACAATCGCCCTGGTAAATGAAACAATAGCCTGGGCTGTAGCAGCTATTTTTCTGACGATAACAATGCCAAAAGCAAGCTTTAGGCCAGCAATTATCTCATCAATGTTTTCAGCCAGGAACTCAAACGACCTTTCCAAGCCTCTGATAGCCCGAACCATCACCCCAGAAATCACTTTAGCAAATTTGCCGCCATCGCTTGTGAGGCCAGTGATGCGCTTTGCAACCCGAATCAACTCTTTTGATAAACCAGCCTCACCAATAGAAAACAGTAAATCATCTGTGGCATCGCCCAGGTTTGTAAATGCGCCGCCCAGGGTGGCAGCTTGCCTGGCTGCACCGCCAGCAAATTTCTTGGTGGCAATTTCGTTTAATGCTTCAAGAATCTCATCTGAACTGTTGTTCACAGTCAGGGTCAGGTCATCAAAAGTGAATGTCAGTTTGTCTTTTTCTTTAGATGCCTTGATGCCAAATTCTTTGAGGCGTTCAAATTCGCCTGTTGCAGCATCAGCTACAGCCTCTGCAAACTGACTGAATGCCTTGCCAGTTCCACCAGCAACATCAGAAAAGGCCTCAAGCTGGTCCAGCGTTGGCCTGATGCCACGCGAAACCAGGACATTGAAGCTGTTTACAACATCTGAAAGGGCAAATGGGGTTGTCTTGGCAAAATCCTTTAGAATATCAAAGGTGGTTTTTGCCTGGTCCACAGAACCAGTGAATGTTATCAAACTGGCTTGCAAACTCTGGAATTCTTTGTTGGTTCTAATTAGGTTTGAACCTAACGCCCCAACTGAGAAAGCCGCTGCAAGTGGGGCCAGCAGCCTAGTGACCCCACCAATTGCATTTTGTGTAAGTTTGAGATTCCCCTGAACCTGGCGAAAAGCCCTACTTGATTGGTCTTTGCCTGTTATTAGAATGGGGAGTTTGACGGTTGCTGCCATTTTTCATTGCTTCCTTTTGGCGGTCAGATGCTATTTGCGTGTAGACAATCCATTCTCTGAATTCATCCACTTCCATTGTAGCCTCAAGTTGACCAACCGTCATTCCAAGTTTTTCAGCCAGGTGAAATTTAAACTGGCGTTCAGGAGAATCCCTTAGTTTTTTTCCAGTTCCGCTTCGCCCTCGCCGCCCATAATATCATTGGCAACCCTGGCAAGAACCTGGGCATCAACCTGGGTTCTTAGCTTTTGCTTGTCACCCACATTGAATAATTTGTTTCCTTCCTCATCCATTGCTTTCAAAACCAATATTTCAGCCAGGGCATCAGCCTCTGATGAATTCTTGATTGCGAATTGCAACTTGCCCTGGTCCTGCAAAGTAAAGGGCTTCACATAGAAAACAAATGGTCCAGATTCATCGCCCCACTCAGGCACTTGAATCTCACGAATGTTTAAGCCGTTATAATGCGAGGTTGCCCTTTGTATAGCAGACAACCCCGCACTGTTTTTTTCATTAGCCATGACCTCACCTTTCAATAGCTATTATGCAAATGTACCTTCAGTCAATGCACCTGTTCCAGTGAACGAAATGGTTCCTTCAACCATGCCATCAAATGAACCTGTGATTGTCCGACCTGTCACCAGGATTGTGCCTGAAAGCGAATGGTCACCTGTTGTGCCGCCCTCAAAGCCAATTTCAATGCTGGCAGATGTTCCGACAGTCAGTGCGCCCTGGCCTGATGTGTCTGTATCATCAAAATACACATCAGCAGAACCTGAAAATGATTTCAGTCCAACTTTATATGTGCGGGCAGTATCACCCATTGCAGTGTCTTCAATTGTGTCCATTGTCTCATCAATGGAATATGAACGGATTTCAGCCACAGCGTTGCCGCCAACCTCAATGACCCCATCCTTGCCTTGAAAAGTCGCCATGATTAATTCTCCTCTGTGGCTTCTTCAGTTTCAATTTCGGCCTTGTAAGACCGCGCTTTTTTTGGCTGGGGTTCCTTATCAGTCCAGCCCTTTATTATGAAAGAATCTAAATCGCTTTCATAAATCTCAATGGGTTTGCCCTTTGGGGGCCACACCAAAATGCGTTTTGCACTCATGTCAAATCCTTCTAGGCTGCTGCCTCTAAATCGTTTTCCAATGTAGCATATTGCACCACAACTGTAAAAGATGCGATTCCCACAGGCTGTTCACCATCCCCGCTGAAATCCACACTGAAATCTGTGACCTGTGTATCTTTAGCCAGGCCACCCCTGGTTGTGTCTGTCGCCAAAGCTTCAGCAACCTCTACAGCTATGGTGTCGATGGTATCTTCAACGCCGCTTGTGCCTTTCACATAGGCCTCAACACTGAATTCACAGCTATGAATAACAGTCCTGGGTTCACTGATGGTTGCATATTCTGAGGTTTGCGCCCTGGAATAGATGCAAAGGGCTGGCAGCTTGGCTTCAGCCAGGGGAAAAAACCTGGTCTGAAACACGTTTGAACCTGTTGTTGCCAGGCCTGTCAGGGCTGTTTTCAGATTGTCCCTGATGGATTTTCTAACGTGCGCCATTATACTTCCTCAAGCACCAGGATGGTCACGCCAGTGCCATCATTCTCAACCACCTTAATTAGATAAGCTGTGCTATCAATCGTGATTTGGTCATCTTCTGCCGCTGCTGAAACATCACTTGTCGCACATAAAAACCTTGGCTGCACCAGGGCAATAGGAACTGAACCGCCTGAATCCACAGCGATATAATCTTTGTCAAATATACCTTTGACGCTGGTTGGTGAACCACCGCTGGGGGTATATGTTGCCGTTGTGCCGAAATCATCCGCACTAAAAAAGATGGCACGTTCTGTTGCAGTCTCAACAGCCATTAATATTCATCTTCCTTTGAAAGCACGTTTTTCATCATTCTGTTTGATTTTTTAGCCTTTGGCGCAGCTTTCTTCTTTTCTGCAAAGCCAGTCAGGATTAGCTTTTCAGCCACCTTTTCAGGCAAATCAACTTCCTCGCCTGGGAAGCGATTGCCACCCGCGCCAGTAAAGCATTTCTGTAAAATAATAACTTTCATTATAATCCCCTAGGAAATCTGGGGGCCACAGGATTGCAGCCCCCAGGTTATTGATTTAGGCAGTTGAAACTTCGTCTGTCTTAGCAAATGAAGCCGCATGGCGAACGCCTGTGTCAATCTCTGTGTGCAGAACCATACGAACGGTTCCAGCTTTAGAGTTTGAATATGGGTCAACCATGATAGAAGGCGCACCAAAACTCGCAATAACGAGGCTTGAGAAATCGCCCATCACCAATGCTGATGCGTCTGTTCCACCATCGCCTGGGTTCAGGTTAGATGGTACGTTTGTTGAGAACGCGATTGGGTAGCCATAGAGGTTATCCCAAGGGTCATTCAGCAACATAACGCTGTCTGTCGATGCCACACGAACTGTTGCAGCCATCTTTGATTTGACCTTTGGATTGGTCAACCAACCAACAGCATTTGGATTCACAATGCCGTTTGCATCTTCAACAGTTTTTGCCAGGTCAATAATGTCCTGCCATGTGAGTGCCGCAACGTCTGTACCAGCAGAAATGTCAACATCACCGATGCCAGCAGTGTTCAACAGGCCTGTTGGCTGACCGCTTGAACCAGAACCCTGGATTGCATAGAACTCAATCCGGTCTGCTACCGATGAAAGGAGGTCATTGCGAACAATCTGTTCGATTGAAGGCACTGCTTCCATCATCATCAAACGGCTGATATCTACAAAGCCGCCAAGTGTGCGGGGCTGTAGATTTAAAGCACCGTCTGTCTGTGACTGGTCTGACACATCGCCAAGCTCCTCAACGAAAGCCACATTTGCCCCAGCAGTGAATGATGGGATTTGAATGCGGTTTGTAAGGCCTGACATAAAGGTTGCACCTAGTCCACCAAGAACGCCGCGAGCGCGGAGTGCTTCAATGAACATATCGCCCCGATGAACAGTTGGGATGAAATTGTCAGAAACATTTTCAGTACCCACCGCACCAGTTGCACCAGTTGCTAATTCACCGGCACGCTGCGACCAGACAAAATCTGGGATGTAATAGCCTTCAGATGAACGGCCTACACGAGACTGAATCTCATCATGCAGTTCACGCTCAAAGCCAGCATTGCGCCAGTCACCAGTTGTTTGGGCTTGTAACATACGGCCCAGAGAATATTGACGCTGTTCCTTTGGCTTTACGTCCACGGCTGCGGCTGCAACCTCAAGTGGCTTGTCACCAATGTGGTCCAAAAGCTGACCACGGAACTCATCAATGCCAACGCCTTTTGCAATGGCTTCCTCTGCCATGTTGCGCTGGTTATGCTTTGCGCCTAGTGCCAGAATAGCACTGTCGTTTTTGCGGGCGGCTTTGACTGCTTCAGTCGTGACCACCTCAATATCAATGTCATGCTCAGACATATCTATTTTCCTTTCAGTTTGATTTGAGATAATTTCTGGAATTGAACGACCAACGCCAACAGAATCTGACATATCTGCTGGGATGCTGACCAGGCTTATTTCCATCGGGGTGGTAGCTACACGATAAACGTCATCATCATCATCATGGACTCTGCCATCAATCCTGTAACCAACTGAAATGTTCTGTCTGATACCGTCAAGCACATCCTGAAACACTTCCTCTGCAAGTGCGCTTTTTCCAAACCGCACGACCGCACGCAACTTGCGTGCAGATTCATCTAATTCAACCGCTTCAATGCGTCCGATTTGCCGTTCCATATTATGGTCAAGCAAAAGGGGTGCGCGGCCTGAATTAAGAAACTCTAAATTCATATTGCCTTTTGTGTGGTCAATCACTTCCATTCCGAAACTGCGCTCAACTGGCATCTCAGTTGAAACGCCAACACGGACCAGGCGGTTTGCCTCATCAATGTTCCGGTCATCTTCAAAGTGATAAGAACGCTTTTCCAGGTCTTTTCTCAGGAACCGTTCTTCATCAGTCGCCATTTCAGCATCCATGACCTCACCGCCTTCAACAACCTCATCATCGTGATGGTCCTTGGCAAAGGTGATGATATATTCATCCTCTGTTTCCTGCACATTTACGATGTGCCGCTTTTCTGTTTCCATTTCATCACCCATTGCTGGTTCAAATTTGATAGGCTCAAAATCATGCTCATCAAGCCAGGTCATGGCCTCATCAACACTGAACACTTGCTCATCAAAACGAATTGATTGCAAAGTGCCTTCATTATCCTTTATTCCATAAATAAAATCAACGCCGCGTCCACCAGCATCATTTTCCCGCCGGAAATAGTCAAACCCATCTGGGTCAACCAGCCTGGCAGCGTGTTCATTCGGATAAGGCCTCACATCATAATAGCGTTCATCACTTTCATCATCAGACCTTAATGGGTGGCCTTCTGGGAAAAGGTCAGTGTCATGCTTGCCGCCCTGGAACCGCCCATTTCTTAGGGCAAACAGGAATGAACGACACCTGGCATATGCCCACTGCTGGGGGGATTGAACGGCTGGCCTCACTGATGATGGATTGTTCTGATAGGCTGCAAGGCCTCTTTCAAAGCACGTTTCCAACATTCCCAGGGTGACCCGCTTGGTTGGGTCATCGCCATGCTCATCATTGTGTTCATCGCGCATATTTTCCAGGCCAGTAATTGTGGCATCATCAAGCTGGCGGTCTTTTTTGCCCTCTGTCTTTTTTACCATTTCCAGGACAACATCTTTCATGCCCTGTTCACCCAGATTGCCAATCACGCCCCATTTGATTTGGGCTATGATGCCGCCTATGTTGCTGGCATTGGGTTCCAGGTCACCATCTGCGAATTGTGCGCCATCGCCAAAATGCCGCGCTGCCCAGGCTTCACGTTCCTTAATCCAGGCCAAAGTTCCCTCTGTTTCCTGGCCTTCCCTGGCTTTTGTCCAATATTCAAAGGCCTCATTGCCCCGAATATTGCCGCCCATGCGCCAAACCTCGCTGTTGTTTTCCTTTAGACCAACCGCAAAATCATAGTCAAATTGAGGATAATTTGAATTCCTCAAGCTGATTTTTAGGTCATCGCCCTTTTGGGGAAAATCAGTTGCCATCTTCATCCTCAGAACTTGATGGCTCATATGGCACTGGAATAGGAATCTTCATTGGTCCGAATGGTGACTGACCGCCGCCGAATGGCTCAAACGCCAACTCTAGGCCAAACCTTTCAGCCATTTCCTTGTCAGACTGAATCTGCCCGAACAGTTCCTCAACATCGCGCCCATAATTTGCCGCCACATCATTCATTGAAATGAGGCCATTTTGCAATGCAGCAATGGATGCGCTGATTTCACGCTGGGGGTCAACCCAGCTAAACCCGCGCCCTTTGAAAAACACATTGTCAGCAAACTTGTCATATTTATTGGCTGGGATTGGAATGTTGCCAAAATCCAAAGCCGAATCCAACCAAGCCTGGAACACAGGCTCACAGAAATGCTGAATCAAGAATGATTGCAGCATCCGCATATGGTCACGCTCATCAATCGTACCCTGCCGAATGGATGAATATGAAACGCCTTCCAAATCATTTGCCAGGGTGACATATGAAACATTGAGGCCAGAGGCTATGCCGCGCAGGATGTTTTTGACAAAACTATCAAAAGCAGTGTTGGGGTGCTGCGGGTCAATCATCTTGAAATCGTGACCCCTGGGCAACTGATGCACTGAACCAGGGTCAAAATCAATTATTGGAACGCCATCATCTGTTTCATCATCGCCAACAAAATCCTCGCCTGAGGGTGTTGTAATCACACCAAACTTTGCAGCAGATGCCCTGGCTGAAACAAGTTCAGCCTCCATGAAACCAGCCAGCATTTTCAGGCTTGCCAGGACAGGAGCCATGAATGGTTCACCCCTGGTCTGATATGACCTGGTTGGCATGAATACATGAATCATTTCATTTGCCGGAACCCTGATATGTTTCCTGGCTTTTGAAGCACCAATGAAAAAGTTGTCATTTGGGTGTTCTGTCAAAACATGATATGCAACAGGCTTGTGGAATTCATCCAACTCAATGCCCATTCTAATGGTATGACCGTTGTTCAGGCTTTCATTCTTTTCATGGTCTACCAGGTCAGATTCAATGAACTGAATGCTGAAACCATCTTTCAGCCTTCTATTATGAACCTTTTTAATGAATACCTCGCCATCGCGCGCCAGGCTTTCTGCAACATATCGCTGGCAGTCTAGCCAGGACAAACGCCCAGATGTTTCTGGATTGCCCAGCCGCCCCCAGGCTCGCCAGGCATTTTCAATGATGGTATTGCCAGCAACGTCCAGGCTGCGGTCATCATTTCTGGCCCTGACCTGAACAGTGAAACCCTTTTCACCCACAACATTGGTTTTGATTAGGTTAAAATACCGCTTGGCATATTCATTGTTCCTGGCAAGGTCACGGCTGCGGTCACGCAAAACAGGCAATGACAGGCGTAAATTGCTGTCTGCTGAATTGCTTGATGCAATAAAATCGGCAAATAATCTGCCTTGGCTGGCCCCGCTATAGTTTCTCCCCAGCCGCCGGACAGATTTGGCGGGGGCATTCCTCTTTAGAAAGTCAAAAAGCCCCATGATTAAAATCTCGCTAATATTGTTGATTTGCTTCTGCGCCCATGCTTGATGGCTTCAGCCCTCTTTTCTGATGCAACCTCGCGTTTGTAATAATCGCGCCATTCCAATAATTCAGCCGGACCCAGCTTATTCAGTGAACGCCCAGCAATTGAATAGCTTGAAACATCTGAATCTGCTTTGCCTTCAAGTAATGATTCCAGCTTTTGCAGCATGATTTCATTGTGACTGCGCGGGTCCACATTTTCATCATAGTCTGTGGAAATATCCCAATGGCCCCTGTCAACAATGATACGCTCATTGTCGCTGTTGCGCTCAATCTCAATCTGCCAATGATAATGGTCTGGTGTAAAGCCAGCAGTTGTTGCTGATAGTATTGTGAACAGATAATCTGAATCAGATGCTGTGGCAGTCACTGTGAATTCTGATGATGCGCCAGTGGCAATACGGCTGACCAGCCTGGCAGTGTAATCTGTGTTGGGATAGTCAGAACCAAGGGTTGTTATCTTGAACTGTACAAAATCACCAACATAAAACTCAGTCGGAACTGAGGTTGGCGCATTCGCTGCATCAAATAGATTTGCCATTATTTCACCAATTTTTCACAAAGCTGCCATTGCGCCTGGGTGCTATTCTACTATTATTTTGCTTGACAGGCAATTCACCATTCCCTTTTTGCTTTCTAGCCATTTGATTAACATCCTGACCCAGAATTGCAAGTGCGCCCATTGCATAAACCCTACAGTCTAGGGCTTCATTTCGTGTACGGATTTTCACAAATTCACGTTTTGGAAAGCCTTTGTGAAATTTTGTGACAATTCTTTCACTCGCTGCAAGCTGTTTAAAATATTCCTCATCACGATTATCTGGAAAATGACAATAGCCTGGACCTGGTTCTTTTATCTTTAGCCTGGACAAAACAGACTCTTTGATATTATCCACTCCCAAAGTAAACAGGCGAATCTTGCCAATGTTGTTTCTGGATGGCCTTGACACTATTGGTCTGGATTCACCCGCCATGCCCTTGATGGCAAAGATGCGCTTTGCTTCTCTGGGCCGGACATAATTATAGACCTGTTGAGTATAGTGACCGCCGGAGTCGATGCAGCTTGCCTTGATGCCCAGGGTGCGCCCATCTTCAGTTTCCCATGTTTCTGCCAAAGCCTGGTCTAATTCCCGCCATATTTCAGGGGCTGATAAATCGCCATAAATCACGCCATAATGGACAGAAAACGTCTCATCCTCTTTAGCATGACCCACAACCTCATATTCTATGCGGTCATTCTGCGTGTCAATGCCAGCAGTCAGCACCATAATGTTTTTGTCCAGGTAGGGGGTTGGTGGTTCTGCCCTGGTCATCACATCATAATCATCTGCGCCATCGCCTTGGTTGTCATCCCAGGTTTCTGCCAAATAAACATTTGTCCAGACCCGCAAGGTTTCAGGCATCTTTTTGGCTGACAGGAATTCTTTGACCGCATCAACCAAAGGGGTCCAGGGGCTGTAAATGCCATTGATATGAAAGCCAGCTATGCCAGTATCATCG
>Ga0070751_1002018_pt1 | contig 11685 bp, 18 predicted proteins | sample VirMetDEL_Aug_28_FD_78514 | JGI IMG/M metagenome (GOLD analysis project Ga0070751, IMG submission 78514) | Aqueous microbial communities from the Delaware River and Bay under freshwater to marine salinity gradient to study organic matter... | ecosystem: Environmental > Aquatic > Marine > Coastal...
ATGCTATCTTAGAAGAGGTAGCAGCACTTGCAGATGGTACTGATCTAACAAAGGGTGAAGCTACAGGTAAGCTTACAGGCAGAGTGCTAGGGGAATATTTGTCCACATGGGCAGTACCTTTTGCACAGCTTATTGAATCGCAACGTGCGGTAGGTGAACGTGGTCTTGAGTACAAAGATGTACGTGAAGATCCTACACTTGATGGTCTTACAACGTTCTTCAACGAAGTTAAAAGACCGTTTGAACAGAGGGGCATTGCTACTACCGCAGAAGAAGAAGCAGAGATGCCTTCACGTGAATTTCTATTCACTGAAAGTAAGCAGCGTGTTAATCCTATGGCACGTGTGTTACTAGGTCTTAACCAAAGCACTAAGGATGCAGAGTACGGTGAATACTTTACTCGCCTAGGTTTTAATGAATATGATCTAGGTAGTACATCTGATGTACCCACAGTACAAAGATGGGAAAACAAAAACATCAGGGAAGTGTTGCCTATTATTGCTGAGTTTGCACAGTCACAAGAAGAGACTTTACGTGCAGAGTACGCAGATAAATCGGATACGTACAAAGCAAACTTTACTGAACAAGAGCACGTAAACAACAACGTTATACCACTTGTTCGTGGCATGGTGCGTGATGTACGTACAGACTTGAAAGAGATACCTGTAGGTGCAGAAGATGAATATACTAATGCCATCGTTCAGTATCGTCGTATTCCCAAAGAGTTTAGGAAGCTGTCTACTAACTACTTTGTAGATAGATTTGACAGAGTGCCTGATCCAACAAGTGCAAAAGACTTGCAAGCACTAACAATGATTGGTGTTACACTTAGAAAAGCATACAATAAATAACAAAAATAATGGGGGCTAAATGCCCCCACTTTTTTATCGGTTATCTCCACTACCACTTAGTGTGTTAGCTTGTTGTCGTCGTGCTAGCTTCTCTAGATTCTGTCCAGCTACCTGACCAAGTGAGATGTTCAAGTCACTAGCCAGTGCAGCACAGTACCAAATCACATCGCCTAACTCACTGGCAAGTTGTTCTCGCCAATCCTCTGGCATATTCTCTGGCCCATCACGCACAATCTTTTTAACTTTGTTAGCTACCTCACCAGCCTCGCCTGCTAATCCCAGTGCGGGGTATAATATTTTGTACTTATCGGGATAGATAGCTGTGCCTTTAGCACTACGTTGGTACGAATTGAAGTCAGACATTTTGTACTTCTCCTTTAGGAACTCTTGTGCTTCCTGCTCTAATGTTTTCATTTTCCTGCACTCTTTTTAGCTGCTCATAGTAGGCTGTATCAAAGCCTCTTTGCCACTCTCTATGCTGCATAGTGTCGGGGTGGAATGGGTTAAGTGTTCTGCCACGTTTAAAGTCTCTGTACCCCTTATCATATTGCATACGAAGTGGGGCATCATACTTTCCTAGACCCCGTTCAGCACGTGTAAGTTTCTTTTCCATTATGTGCCCTCCTTCATAAAGGCAATAATCCATTGTTTACACAGGTCAGAACGAACAATGTCTTCTGCCTGAAACTCAATCACTGGCACAGGAAGCATGTACTTCTTGACCATGTGAATAGCTTTACTCAATCCACTAGTCTCTGACAAGTCAGACTGAAATATGTCGCCATTCAAAATGACCGTACAGTTTTGACCAATACGTGTCAAGAACATCTTAATCTCGTGTGGCGTTACGTTCTGTGCTTCATCTAAGATTACGAAAGCATCTGTGAAAGATCTTCCTCGCATTGTTTCGAATGGTGCAATCTCAATGTTACCATTCTTTATGCCTGTCTCGACAGCTCCTTTGCCAAGGTGCCAGTGTAGCACTTCAAGTACGGGCATTACCCACGGCATCATCTTTTCTTCGAGTGTGCCGGGAAAGTATCCGATAGATTTACCTGCTGCTACATTAGGTCGTGTAATAATGATCTTATCAATCTGCTTGGTGATGTACATGTTAGCTGCCTTAGTAGCTGCGATGTATGTCTTGCCAGTACCCGCTGGCCCAAGCACAATGATCTGACTACTCTCCTCTATTGCATTAATGTAATGTTTTTGTCGCTCATTCTGTGGTACAAGTTCCGCTGTCTCTTTCTTATCGGCATTCTTGTACGTAGTTTTACGTCTGCTACGTGTTTGTTTTACTGGCGATTCAAGACTTTTCATTATTTACCTTAAGATATTCCAAAGCTTTTGTTACACCATCAATGTCGTCACCTAAAAATCCTATACCAACATTGCACGATCTACATACCCAACCCCTGAATAGTCCTGTTTTATGGTCGTGGTCTAAGTAAAATGTTTCTACAGTAGAACCACAACAGTCACACGTATCATCAGCAGGTTTTTCAGGTGCTGTCTTTTTTATCTGTTTTAAACGATCTGCTGCTTCTCTGTAGCAACTGTTGCATATATGGTTACGGCCTTGTGTAGAATCTGGTTCATAACCTTTGTAGCGTAACTGAAAATATTCGATTGGAAGATCCTTTTCGCAATACTTACACACCTTAGTGTATCCGCTACTGTCGAACAACTTAACGTCAGAATCAAACAGATCTAATTGCTGCATTAGCCCTGTCCTCTATTAGGTTTATATCCACGCTTCTTGCTCTTGTTCATAGAGCTTAGCTTGATACGTGACTTCTTTGCTCCTTGTGCTGTCTTCTTTGGTCTAGGTTCTGGCTTCCATGCTGTACCAGCTAGCTTTGCCATCTTAAAATTCCTTCACTAGTTTCTCTTTCAACTCTGTGTAACCGCCAATGTGATTACCTTCACTGTCCCACACTTGTGGTACTGTAGTGTACCCTGCTTTCTTTAATAGATCAAGTATCCACCGTGAACTGCCAGACTGTACATTGTATTCTACATACATAATGCCAGAGCCTTTGAGTATCTCCTTTGCAAGATCACAGAAGTTGCATTGGTTTCGTGTGACAAGTACGTACATTGTGTCTCCTGTTATTGGCCTTCCCTGCAGGACTCGAACCTGCAACCTACTGCTTAGAAGGCAGTTGCTCTATCCAGTTGAGCTAAGGGAAGTTATGCTACATTGATTAACTCAGCTTCTTTGTATGGCACATGAAAGAACAATTCACCTGCACGAATGTACCGTCCCTTTGCAGGTAAGCACCGTTCTCGTGTAAGCAATGTGTCCTTGATGCGCCATGCTTTAGATAGATCATTAGAAAAGATATAAAAGTTTAGTACACCATTCTCTGTACCATGCTTGTCAAGCAGTCGTTGCTTACGTTCAGGAATGCGAATGTCATACCATGTGTCTGGCCAATCGCCTTTCCATCCTGTCTTCACTTCTGCCTCGTTGAAGTACGTGTAACCTTCCTTCTTTGACACAACATCTACAAAGTAATTCTCCTCTGCGTTGACGATTGTGTGACCACGTTTCTCAAGCAATGCAATCAGTGCATCTTTGGCTTTACCATCATAGGCTTCATACAGTGCTCGGCTAAACGGCTTACGTACAGACATGGTGTACCTCCTTTAATGTGGTAGGGGCTAGTGCCCCCACCGTTAAGTTAAGTCTACAATCTCACAGCTATCACCGGAACATGCCAGTGTTTGCATAGCAGCAGTATTGTCTTCTACTTCATACTCTTTCAGCTTGGCCCAGTCAATAGTCTTTGGCATGACTGAAAGCAATTCTTCGTATTCAGACTTACCTACCTCTTGGTATGGTGCCTGCTGATATGTATGCTCATTGTATGGCAAAAAGCTTACGCCAGACATCTCATCGAAATGTTCATAGACAAAAGCCCCTACCTCAAACCACTCATCTTTCTTTACGTTAATAGTCACAGATGGTTTGTGTTCACACCAGTTACGCTGATATGCTAGCCACATCTCAAGCTGATCAATTGCAGACAAGTCAGATGTAACTACTGCATTGTCTGGTGACTTAACCGGAAAGCTAAACACTGTAGTCTGCTCCGGCTTAAATACATCAGGTTCGCTAGGTATGCCTTGATCCTTCATAAACTGCGTAAGTGGATCTTTGTTATCGCCCCTCACTGTTCGGATGTAATAAGGGCTATGACGAGCATGAATACCAGATGCACTATCCACAAGCTGAGAAACAGTACCAGAGGGCTTGACGCAGGTAATAGCAGCACTAACAGGGATATGAAGGCGATCAGCCCACTCGCCATTAGTTTCGATAGCAACTCCACGAAGATGTCCAAGTGTTTTCTCCAATCCCGCATTCTTTGTTGTGGTCAGTGGGTTATCCATAATACCTGTCAGTGACACACCAAGCAGTCGTTCCTCTTCGGTGTTCTTCTGCCACACTTTCCGCAGATACGGGAACTTGGTGTAGGTGGACTGGATTGTTCCCAGAATTGTTGCCAGACGGACTTTTCGTTCAAGAGATTCCAAAGTATCTGTAGCACGTACAACTACCTCTGTTAAGTTACAGAACTGATATGGACGTAGGATGATTTCACTACATGGGTTAGTACCAAACTCGTAGTTGTGATCACGTCTACCATTCTTTGCTGCTTGGTTCTTGCTAGCTTGACGATTGAATACTCCACGTTCACCAGACCCACTCTCAACCAATGCCATCCACTCTCGCATAAAGCTAAGTGCATCAGGCTTCTCTGTATAAGACACACTGTTGTTTGCCAATGCACGTTGTGGATTGTTCTCCCACCAGTTACCACTCTTAGCATGGCGCATACGATCATCACTTAGGTTAGACAGACTGATCATAGCACTGCGACGTACACCACCAACGACTACCACTTCCCCAATCTTACACATAATGTCATGGCATTCAATGCTAGACAGCTTACGATACTGTGCCTCTTTGAATACCCGAATGACAAAGTTAAACAGATCGACAAGTGGTGCAGGCCCAGATGCCCTACCACCGAATGTCTTCAAGCGTGCACCTGCGGGTCGTACCTTTGACACATCCCACTTAGGAATCTCACCACTGTACAGCAAGGCAATGACTTGGCGTAGTGCCTTAGCCCAGCCTTCCTTGCTATCCTTTACGACAACAACAGTGTCAGACTCAAATAGCTGTGGAACTTCTGGAAGCTTGCTGATGAACTGGCGTTCAACACTAAAGCCTACACCTGTACCACACAACAGAATGAACATTGCTTCGTCAAACGACTTTGGATCGTCTACTGGCAAGTAGCTGCAGTTGTAGCCTGCGGTGTTGTCACGTTCCAATGCTGGGCCAGCAGTCATCATGGCACGCATTGAAGGCATGATCTCTAGATTGAGAATAGCTTCTTTGATTTCTTCGTAGGGTTTCCACCCACTCTCATCATCTAGCAAGGGTGCTACTACATTATCCATGTAGCGATCCACTGTCTCGCTCCAGCTTTCACGCCGCCCTTCTTCTTCAATCCACCTAGCATAACGACTGGTGTGAATGAATGCTTGGTAGTCTGTTGGTAGGTAGTTGTTCATTTAGTTACTCCGATACAATCTTAATGTTTTTAATGTCCATGCCATCAATGTCATAGACAAACTCATGTAACGCCTCGGTAACTTCATTATCTATGAAGCCATCAACAGGCATGTGGTATTCGTCTTCATCAATTTCAAGTGTCAGAAATACTTTGACTAGCATACAATTCCTCTAATGCCTCTGTGGCCTTATTGCTGTACCAGTTATGCTTACGCATATCCTCTAGGTACTTGCCTTTGTACTCGGCCCTGTGCTGGTATTTCATTGCGTTGCCACGACAGTATGCAATGAAACCTTCAAGGCCAAGTACTTGCTTAATGTAATCAATACATTCAATCTCGCCCATGTTGTAGTGTTCTGGTTTGTTTACGGGGTCAAACATGTAGTCTCCTAGAATTTTAATTTGATTACGTTGTCAGCAATTTTCTCTGACGTTGGTTTAGGTTTAACATCTTTGTCATCACCGTGCAACTTCTTTACGTAGTGCTGTAGCTTGGTACGAAACTCAACGCTGTCTTCCATCAAAGGTAGTGAAGCAGTCACCATCATGGTGAGATACATCATGCCATCAAAGTCTTCTTCGTCAAGGTCATTCTCTGGTGTAGTGATAACACCAATTGCCACGTCACCATTCCATTCACCATTCTCATCTGTGATTGGGTTTAGTCGAATGAGAAAATCGTTAGCCTCAAAGTCCAACAGAATATCTTCGTCTTCCACGTTAGCTCCTTTTAATCTTTGGGTGTGGAAACTTGATCAGATCAGGATGTGTATCCTCACCTTTCTCCTTTAACCAAACCTCTGGTATTATCCTATCGTGATACTGGAAGCCATGCTTCTCACACCACTGACCGTATGTAGTCTTAGCACCTTTGCTAAGCTTACGTCTACTGCTTTCGAACACAAAACGAATATCAACATTGGGATGCTGCTTCTTCACAGCCAAATGCTTACGCCTATCGTCTGATGTGAACCTGCCCTTTACTTCAACGATGATACCGTTTGGCAACACGAAGTCTGGGGTATAGGTGCGGTACATAAGATCTTCCCATTCGATCTTGATGGCTTCGTACTTGATGGGAATCTTCTGTTCCTTCAGGCTATCTTTGATCTTTATCTCAAGACCACTCCTATACCCGTGCTTTAGGGCAGCTTTAAACTGCCTGCCATTCATTAGAACATCCAGTTACTACGATACACAGAGTAGCCTAGCTTCTTTAGCTCTTCAAGAATGGCCTTGTCAGCAGACTTGCGTGCTGCAATTGCTTCACGTAGTCCACCATACTTCGCTTCATTAATTTGTCTTCGTCGTTCTGCAAGTTGTTCCTCAAGCATTTTGATTTCTTCGTTCATCTCTTTGATTTCATCATCACCTAGCATGTGTTACTCCTTTAACGATATATACTCAACCATCTTTGGCTCTCGTGCCTTCGATGATTGTGCTGGTAGTTCCTGTAGCGTAGGCCAACACTCATATCTGTAATCACAGAACGTGCAGTTCTTGTTTAGCACAGTGTTGCCTGTTGGTACACCTCTAAATGTCTCAGGCTCTGGTTCAAAGCAACGTTCAAACTCGTTGTCGTTTATCTTGGCTACGTTTGTTTTGATCTTTGATATCTCCCAATCAACATCCATACCATCAGCAGGTACGTACTTGAAATGTCCATTGGCTTTGTTGACTACCCACCAACCACCTGCTTTGTGGTTAGATGCCTTGGCATATCCAGCTAGCTGACCTACGTAACCAAAGGAATCACCAGCAGCAAGTGTTTCGTATGAGTCAAACTTGTTACGATAAGACCAGTCCGATGCAGACTTCACATCATCTACTGCACCATCCAATGTGAGGTCATATGTGCCACTGATCTTTGTGTCTCCAAGATCAAGTGTCACATGCTCAGCCTCACCAAAGGGGATGCCAGCCTCAACCAGCACCCCCTTGAATACCGCTTCAACAATGTCACCCAACATCATGTTCATTACGAATGAATTGGGCTTGGGGAGTGATGTCTCCGGCTTGTTCTTTTCAAACCAGAGTTGGCAAGTTGGTCTGCCAATATTAGACATACGCAATCTAAACCCATCACTCCCCCGTCCACCACCGAACTGGCGACGAACAGCATCTGCTACGTCTGTGGCAATACGTTCAATCGTTGCCTCAGAGATAGACGACTTGCCATTGGCAGCGTCTTCCAGATACTGATGCAGCTTCAGTTCAGCGGGATGGTTCATTATGCAAAGTCCTCCATATCCACATCAACAAAGTCTTCTACCATGTCAGTGTCTATGTCCTCTGACTTGTGGGCATTCTCATCCCAAGCATTGAGTATGTATTGGTTGTAGTTTGCTACCCACCCAAGGAAGTTTGCTAGGTTCTCCTGTGTGCCGTTGTCCATATCCAGTGTCTTTGTCATGTCCAACTCTGCAACTGGCAAGTAAAAAGAGTTACCATTAGGTAGCTTACGTTCCTGTGTACCAGCAAGGATAGTATGCTGAACAGGTAGCCGACGCATCTTGCCAAGCTTGTTGAATACATCGCCAACAGTCTTGAATGCATCACGGTTCTCAATCTCCCAGATAAATGCAGTAGGCTCAACATTAACAGCATTACCTTGTTCATCAACAGCATTGACCAACTCTACAGTACCAAACAAAACACGAACACGTTTGATCTGACGGATCAAGTCTTGTGTCTTCTCCGGCAATGCCTTGAAGTCTTGGATGTAACCAGCAGGCTTACCACAGTTAAAGCCACCGTCATTGTCCTTCATGTCTGTGTTCAGGTTGTCACCCATGACAGTCTTGATGTAACGGTTAGGTGCCTTATCGTTACCCATAATAAAACGCTTGTACATAAAGCGTTGAATAAAGGGTCTAATCACCGCACTTTCTGCGTAGTATGTAGGACCATCTGGAATGTCCAGCTTGTACGTGCCAGCACCAACTACTTCCATCTTCACCTTCTTGCCATTCACATCTGCCTCACCCATGATTGGGTTATGGTTGATGCGAAGACGTGCAAGAGTGCTTGTCTTTTCCTTGGCACTGGTGTCAACAGACATGCCCATTGCCTTAGCCATTGCTGCATAGTTGTTAGTGTCTAGTGTTGCAACTTGGTTCATTTGTGTGTCTCCTTTTTCAAACGGACGGTAGTTATATCATGCCACATCTTTTGTGTCAAGCCAGTTAGGGCCAATCTTAGCTTCAAGAAGTAGTGGTACATTGAAGTCCAACTGCCACTTGTTGTTTACAATCTTTAGCAGATTGCGGTTAGCAGTGTCAATAACTTTCAATACCATATCCACTTCATCTGGATGAACATCAATCACGATACTGTCATGTACAGTATTAACGATGCAGCTTTGTAGCTTGTTAGCTTCGAGTAGCTTGTCGATGTATATAAGAGAAATAGGTACGATGTCAGCAGTAGCAAACGATTGTACTGGAAAGTTTTTGATCTGTGTGAAATATGTCACACCACCATACCTACGTCTTTGTACATCAGGGAAAGCAAACTCTCTGCCAGATGGTGTAGTAATCTTGCCTGTGCTTAGCGCCTCCTTTGCTAATGCCTCGTGCCATTTACCTATACCGTTATACTTGGTAGTAAACTGTTGATAGTATGCAGCCTCTGCAGGTGTACGTCCAAAGCCACTAGCACCGTACAAAGGTGCAAAGGTGTGGGCCTTAGCTTCCTGACGTGACATGTTCTGTCCTGCCTCTGTGATAATCTTGGCGGTGTAGCTATGCACATCGAAACCTGTAGACACTTCGTCAATGGCTGTGTTGTCCTGTGATAGATACGCAGCGACACGAAACTCTAGCTGTGCAAAGTCTGCTTCCATGATCTGCCCACCTTCCCAACGTGACACAAACACTTTCTTAACAGGGAATGTACCACCACGTGGCATGTTCTGCATGTTAGGATCAGCACCAGACAGACGCCCCGTAGCAGTGCGATGCTGTAGCAATCGTACATGCAGCATACCATCAGGCTTAGTGTGTGTTGCTATGCCATCGACAAAAGACGACAGGTAAGTATCAACAGCAGAAAGCCTGCGTACTCTGCGTAAAAACTTAGCAGCATCTTCCATGCCTCTAGATACTGCAATACCTTCGAGGAAGGTAAGGTTATCTTTACTTGTGCTGAAACCATTCGCACTAATCCATTTCTGATCTGGCGCATTGAACTTCAACCCCGCCACACTGCGATGATCATCCACAAAAAGAAAACCAGACCCGCTACATTCGGGACATTTGCTAGGTCTTGCATACGGTGTTCCATCCTTCTTTGTCTTGTGCACTTTGCCGTTACCTTGGCAGGCAGTACACTGGTGTGCCTTCTGTTTGTACAATACTTCAGAGTGACGCTTGACTGTACTACGAAACTCGGTGTCGTCCATACGTCCCTCGAACAGACTCGGCCACACCTTCTTATCTTGTACTGCACGACTATATATCACCCAAGACAACTGCTCTGGTGAGTTAAGATTGATTGGGCGATCACCCATTATCTCACGTACATGCTCTTCAAGATCACGTAGTAGCTGCTGTTTCTCTTGTTCAAACTCCTGACGAACATCTTCCAATGCATCAAGATTAACCTTGAACCCACGCTGGTATATCTTAGCAAGGTGCAAGGCAATACGATTTGTCAGCAGCATTGTGTTATTCAACGATGCATCTGTTGTACTGTAACGATCACGCAATCGCATGAACAGTTGTTGAGTGGCAGACAAGTCAGCAGACAGGTACGTGGATAATTCATCGTGTGGTATGTCACGTACTGAATAACCTTTCTTGAAGTACTCCTTCAGTGTGTCCTGCTTTTGTGTCGCTAGCTGGTAGCGTTCAGCACATGCCTCAAGAGACAGTGGTTCTTTCTGTCCACGTTGTAGCACGTACTCCATTAGCATTGTATCTGCTATTGCACCTTCGTATGTAAAGCCAGATTCCCACAGCCACACAAGATCGTGTGCAGCGTTATGACAAACTAGAAGGGAGGTGCCATCCAACTTGTCTTGGACAATGCGCCTCCCCTCATGTGTAGGTGTATGCTCAGAGTGATCGAATGTTACAATGTCTTCGTTCCCGTCTTCATCCAGCATACCCACCATAACTAGTGTGTTCTCTGGCTCGAATGGATCAAGGTGCATCTTCCCGTTGCGTTCGACAACGGTGTTCTCTACGTCCAGTGTTAGTATCATGTCTTCTCCTAAAGATCACCATCGTGCCAATATTCCCAACCATTATCTACATCATTGTTATACCGTGCGTCAAGTGCCTCATAAAATTCTTTGTCGTTGATGTAACTTCGCAACGCTTTCAATACTTCTTCTTCGTCCATCTTATGTTTATCCATGTAAGCTTTAAGCTTTTCCATACCCACCCCCATTCTGTAGTCTTGCGTAGAAAGCACCTTCTGGGCTACGAAGTGCAGCCATTAAATCAAGCAGTTGTTGATATGATATGGCGATAACATTCTCGCCTAGTATTTCATCTTCCTGTGTAAGGAATACGGCTGAATCATCGCCAATAATTACACGTATATCTTCAAACTCTGCAGTTTCATCTAGTGATGTGATGATTGCAGAGTCAGGTTCAAACTCTACGGTGTACATTTATTTGCTTCCTCTCGTTCCTTAGCACGTTTTCTTTCTTCATCATCCATTGGTCTGATATCGTCGTAACTAAAGGCGTAGGCTTTCTCCCTGAACCAGTCGTCAGACAGTGGGCGTCTACCCTCAGGTAGTTTGCTTTGGGTGCTTGCTTTAACGTATGTAGTCTCACCAGCATAGATAGCTGGGCCTTTACCGCCAGCAATAACTGCACCCTCATCGTTGAAGTCTACCCAGATAGTATCTGGTTTCTCGTGAGGCTCAGTGGTTTCACCCTGCCTAAGTATCCAGTCATACACATCCTGAATGTCTACCTTACAGATACCACAGTATAGCATCAATTTCAGTCCCTCTTCTACGATAGCATCTCGTGCCTTTTCACTCATATCAAAGGTGTAGGTAGCATCTCCGTTCTCATGCTCTGTCACATGTTGTAGGGCTAGTGTGAAAGATTCGTCACTCATCACTCTCTCCTTTCATCAAAGCATCCCAACTCACAGGGAACAACTCACCCATCTTCTCACTGATCTGGTCAGCTACAATACGTGACTCATACTGTGTGTCAGGGGCACAGCGTAGCTTACACATAGCAGCAAAGGCATCAAGGCTACCACTCCAG
>Ga0070751_1002028_pt1 | contig 11670 bp, 20 predicted proteins | sample VirMetDEL_Aug_28_FD_78514 | JGI IMG/M metagenome (GOLD analysis project Ga0070751, IMG submission 78514) | Aqueous microbial communities from the Delaware River and Bay under freshwater to marine salinity gradient to study organic matter... | ecosystem: Environmental > Aquatic > Marine > Coastal...
ATAAGATAGAGGTTGAAACTCAATTATCTAATTTACCACCTGTCACAGCAACCGCAGAAGCTTGCATTGGTATAATTCCAGTAGGGGCTAGAATTATTGGTGTTGATCTAGTTGTTGCCGAGAATATAACAGCAGACAATACAAATTATTGGGACTTTACAATTACAGTGGACGGGAACACACTTGTTAACTTAGATACAACAATAACCTCGGGAACATCTTTGACAGCTTATACAAAGCAAGATTTAGGAGCAGTTGACAAGGACTATCAAGACGTTAGCGCAGGAACTGTCGTTAAAGCAGTATTAACAAAAAATGCAGCAGCGGCAAATCTAAATGAAACAAGCTTTATAGTTAAGTATCACAAAATTTAAGGAGGTTACAATTTGGAGAAGTTGACATTTAGTGGAGCCTTTGCGATTTTGACAGCGAATGTTGTATTACTTCTAGGTGGTTACGATAAAATATTAAGTCTGTTATGTGTATTAATTGTGATTGATTACCTAACAGGCATCGCAAAGGCTTTTAAGCAAAAGAATTTAAATAGTTATATCGGGGGCATGGGTATTTTCAAAAAAGCAGGGATTTTTCTTGTTATTATAATTGCGCAAAAACTAGATTTAGCCATGCCGACGGATCCAGTTTTTCGAACAGTAACGATATTATTTTATATATCAAATGAAGGAATAAGCGTGATTGAAAATTTGGCAACTTTAGGAGTTCCTATTCCAAAGATTTTAAAAGATAAGTTCAAGAACTTAAAGGACGGTGAGGAAGAATGATAACTTTATATCTAAGCCCTTCCACTCAAGAAAAAAATGTTGGACATAATCAATATGGAACTGAAGAGGAACAAATGAACAACTTAGCAGACAGGATTCAAAACATTTTAGAAAATAATTATGAAGAATTTCTAGTGTTAAGAAATAATCCTCACTGGAAGTTGTCAGAGGTTGTTGTAGACTCTAATTACTATCCAGTTGATTTGCATTTAGCTTTGCACAGTAATGCGAATAACAGGCACACAAGACGTTGTGAGGTGTTTTGTCACAAGTTCGATACACAATCACATCATTATGCTAATATTTTCTACAAGAATTTAGCCCCTTTAACGCCAACAAGCGACCGAGGAGTTAAAGAAGGCTTTAATTTTTACGGAACAAACAAACATATGTTTGAGTTATACAAGACAAAAGCTAATGCGGTGTTGATCGAAGTCGCATTTCATGACAACATTGAGGACAGTTTGTGGATATTAAGAAATTTGGACCTAATAGCTGAAAATATCGTTGATTCAATCTTAGAAATATTTGAGATTAAAAAGAAAGTGGTGCAGGAGCAAAAATTCTTCGATATTCAAGGTCATTGGGCAGAGAGCAATATAAATGATGCTTATAGAAAAGGACTTGTCAAAGGGTTTCCAGATGGCACTTTTAGACCCGACGAGAGGGCGACGAGAGCAGAAATGACAACTATGATTTTAACCCTTTACAATCAACTAAAAAAAGGATAGAATTAATTGAGAGTAAAGAAGAGGGTAAGTATTTGTACAACTTAGGCGGGGTTAACCCGCTTTTGTTGTATATATAGATATAGTCTATAATCCCCTAGAATGTAGTATTATTATCTAAAAAAGCCGAAAGCCCCCATTTATAGGGGGCTTTTGGCTACTATAGAATATAGGCAAGCAACTAAGCATTACCAAATACAATTATAGTGTGTTATAATAAATTTCTCAAGTATATCAATATTTTTAGGGCTACTAGCCCCTTTTTTTTATGTTTTTTATTATTTTTTAGAAATAAATGTTGCAAAACAGAAACAAATAGTATAAAATAGACATAAAAGGAGGGATTTATTTGAAACATTATTTACTAAGAGAATATCGTAAACAAAAAGGAATCAATCAGCCAGAAATGAGAGAAAAAACAGGAATATCTTATAACAGCTATAGCAGGATTGAGCAAGGGAAACAAAGCCCAAAAATGAGCCAATTTAAGCAAATTATTGAGGCTTTGGAACTTACAGACGAGCAAATTTTAGAAATAATAAAGGACTAGGAGGGAAAAGAGATAATGAAAATTAAAATTAAAAAAATGCTACTAGAAAACTTTAAAGGATTTGAAAAAAAAGAAATTATCTTCAGCGATAAGGTTAAATTGATTGGCGAAAATGAAACAGGCAAAACAAGGGTTGCTGATGCTTTTACGTGGGTTCTATTTGGCAAAGATACAGCCGATAGAAAAGACTATGAGATTAAGACATTAGACGAAAATAACAATGTTATACATGGCTTAGAGCATAGCGCAGAGATTGTATTATTAGTTGACGAACAGGAAATAAACTTAAAGAGGATTTATAAAGAGAATTGGGTTAAGAAAAAGGGATTAGCAGACAGAGTTTTTTCAGGACATACAACTTCTTTCTTTTATAATTCAGTTGAAATCAAAAAGAAAGAGTATGACGAAAAAGTCACAGAGATTCTTGACGAAACAATGTTTAAATTGCTTGCTTGCAATAACTATTTTAATAAATTTATGGATTGGAAACAGCGTAGGGAAATAATAATGGATATGTTTGTTAGTGAATTGCCAAGCGAAGCAGAAATTGTTGATCAACATGAAAAGTTGTGGATAATAAGAAGACATTTAAGCAATGCAGACATGGAAACTATTGAAAAAGAATTAAAAGCAAAAAGGGCATTGTTAAATAAGCAGTTAAAAGAGATTCCTATTCGTATCGACGAACTCAAAAAGTCAACGGAAGGTAAAATATCATCGAAAGAAATCAAGCAGGCAGAAGAAGAACTGGAAAGCTTGAGAGAGGAAACAAAAGCATTAGATAACGATTTAGCTAACTTAAATAATTTAACTAATTCTTATAATAGCAGTTATAAAGAAATCACTAACAAAAAATTACAAATTGACTCAATACAAAAGATTATCAAAAAAAATCATGAGTCAGAAGTGGAAAAGATTGAAAACTCATTGAAAAAAACTCAAAGGGATATTCAACAAATAGAATATATAATTGAGGATTCAAAAAGAGATCAAGAAAAGGCAAATGTAAAGATAGTTGAACTCGAAAATTATAGAAAAGAATTGATAGTCAAGTATGACTCAATGAAGGCGACTAAGTTCGACGAAAACAAGACTTTTTGTCCAACTTGTTTTCAGAAGTTGCAAGCAGACAAGATTAAAATAGTTCAAGAAGAATTTACAGAAAATATTAAGAGTGAATTAGCAAAAATTCAGACTATAGGAAAGAAAAACAATGAAAATATTAAAGAATGTTCTCTAATTATTCAAAATAGAAGTAAAACAATATTGGAGAATAAAACAAGATTAAATGAACTTTGCAGTAAATTTGAAAATGAAACTAAAGAACTGCAGCTTTTAAAATCTAAAAAGTTAGAGTTAGAAACAGAAGAAATTGGAAAGATTAGAGAGCAGATAAGCGAACTTGAGGCTAATTTAGAAAGTCCAGACAAACTTCAAGAAGCTAGAAAAAACGAAATCTTGGACAAGAAGAAAAAGAACATTGAAAGAACAAAAGATGCTATGCAGATATTAACTAATAATTCCGATGCAGTTAAAAGCAAAAAGAGAATTGAAGAATTAAACATCGAGGCAGGGATATTATCACAAAGGCTTGCAGGAGTCGAGCAGGAGGTTATAGCTTGTGAGGAATTTATAAAGACTAAAGTTAATTTAATCGAAGATAAAGTTGCTGAAAAGTTCCAAGGACTAAGATTCAAATTATTTAATACTCTTATCAATAATGGAATTGAGGAGTGTTGCGAAGTCCTCAAGGATGGAGTTCCTTTTGGAGCCTTGAGCAATGGAGCAAAGATCAAATGCGGACTTAAAATCATAGATGTATTGCAAAAGCACTATAATTTATTTGTACCAGTGTTTATAGATAATGCTGAAGGTGTAACAGGGCTTGAGGACATTGACACACAAACAATATCAATGTTTGTAAAAGAAAATGTTAAAAAACTAGAAATTAAGTAGGGGGCTTTAAGCCCCAAAAGGAGATATGAAAATGATAAAATATTGTAAAACTTGTAAAAGAAATGTAAACGCATCAAGGAAAATTGGAGTCGGTACACTGATATTATGTTGTGTAACGGGTGGTTTTTGGCTTTTGTGCATACTATTTTATAAAAAAAGGTGTGCTATATGTGGATCAACAAATTTGTCAAAAAAGATTCAAGAATAAATAGTTGACTTATGCGCCTATTTCAACTTGATTTGGGTGTATAAGTGTTAACTTTAGCTTGCAAAAGTGAAACAAAAAGTATAAAATAGGAGTAAATACACAACAAAAGGAGATATGAAAAATGGGAAATTTAGTAAAGCAAGTCAAGGAAGAAACAGTTGATAAGGTTGAAGAAAGAATTAAAGAGTTTGTAAAACATGGAGGCTTAGAAGTTCCAGAAAATTATCATGTAGGAAATGCTCTTAAGAGTGCTTGGCTTAATCTTCAAACTGTAGAAATATCAAAAAAGCAAGGTGGAGGCTTAGCAATAGAAAAATGTACTCAAGAAAGTGTTATAAATTCTCTTTTGGATATGGTTGTACAAGGGTTAAGCGTAGCAAAAAAACAAGGTTACTTTATCGCCTACAATGATCAATTAAGTTTTCAGCGTAGTTATTTTGGTACACTTGCAGTAACAAAAAGGCTAAGTGAGGTTAAAGATGTAAGATATCAAGTTATTTATGATGATGATATCTTTGAAATAGCTATAAAAGACGGTGAAAAGATAATTTCTAGGCATGAAACAAATTTAGATAATATTGATAACAATAAAATTATTGGTGCTTATGTAATAATCGTGAAATATGATGGTACTTTTTATACTGAAATCATGAAAATGCAGGATATAAAACAATCTTGGAAACAGTCAAGGACAGCATGGGCGATTTTCGAACAGGAAAAAGATAGAACTTTGACAGATAATTTAAAAGCTGATTCAGTACATGGAAAATTCACAGATCAAATGGTACTAAAAACAGTAATTAACAGGGCTTGCAAGAACTTTGCAAACACTAATACAAGCGATAACGATATATTTATCGATGCAGTTAACAGGACAACGGATAATGAGTTTTTGAGGGATGGTGAAACACTTCCAGAGCCAAAGAAGGACATTAAGCAATTAATTGAGGAAGAGGCAGGAAAGCAGACATTAGACTTTCCAACGACGATATCGAGCGAGCCAGATTTCCAAGGCTATGAGAAAACAGAAGCAACCATTGTTGACGGTCAAATAATCGAAACTGAAAGCGGTGTATCTGTTGACGAGGACGGAGTTATCCAAGACGAAGAAACAGATAGGGGGTTTTAATATGATTTTAAGATGCCTTGGAAGTAGTAGCAAAGGTAATTGTTATATCTTAGAGGGTAAAACCTCTAAGCTTATCCTTGAGGCTGGAGTAAAATTTGAGGATATCAGAAGTACATTAGATTATAAGTTAGAAAATATTGCAGGTTGTTTAATTACTCATGAACACAAAGACCATATCAAATACATTAATCAAATGATGCTAAATGGAATTGGTTGTTATGGTAGTCAAGGAACTTTTGAAGGGTTGGAAGGGCAAAATATACATTGCATTAACAGACTTGAACCGTTTATATTAGGAGAGTTTGACATTATCCCATTTGACTCGGTACACGACACAAGAGAGCCTTTTAATTTTCTCATTAGAAACAATGTCACAAAAAAGCGACTTTTATTTCTAACCGACACCGCATATTGTCGTTATAACTTCGACAACATTAATTACTTGCTAATTGAGGCTAACCACAAAGCCGACATTATGCAAAAAAACGTTGAAGAAGGTATTTACCCTCATTTTGTTGCGGAGAGGGTTAAATACAATCATATGGAACTTGACACGACGATTGATTTTATTAGGCAACAAAAAGATGTTGAAAGCATTGTACTTTTGCATCTTAGCGAAAAAAACAGCGATCCAATGCTGTTTAGAAGTGAAGTAATGAAAGCAACGCCTTGTAAAAAGGTTTGTATTGCTGATAAGGGGGTTTTTGCTAAACTATGAAATACAACTACACCGAGGGCGAATTAAAAGCCCTCTTAAAATCTATGAAGGTTGTTATAGACACGAGAGAACAGCAAAACAAACATATATTAGAATACCTAGAGAAAAAGAAAGTTGAAGTTATAAATAAAAAGATGGATTTTGGGGATTATAGTTTTATGATTCCTCAAAATACAGATTTAGCAATTGAAAGAGATTTATATTTTTTTAATGATATTGTAATTGAAAGAAAATTTTCACTAGGCGAATTGTCAAATAATCTAACCAAAGATAGGACCAGATTTGAAAGCGAGTTGTTAAGAAAAAAAGATGCTAAATTTATTCTAATGGTCGAAAATGGTTCCTGGGAAAAAATCAAGGCTAAAATGTACACATCGGAATATAAACCACAAAGCTATTTAGCTACTTTATATTCATACATGGCAAGGTATAACATTCAGATTAACTTTGTAACAAAGGATTTTGCACCAGAATTTATTCTAAATACTTTTTTCTATCATGCAAGGGAAATTTTGAAAAATGGAGGCTTGAAAAATGGACTTTAAAAAGGATTATCAAAAAACAGCAGTTATTATAACTGATTGTAACAAGGACAGTTTTGAGTTTAAAATCAATGATGCTATTCGAGAAAAGAAAGAGGATAAAAAAGACTTGAGGGGCATTGAGTTTGACACTTGTTTTGTTGCCCCAAATCTTTTGTATTACAATGCTTTATTGATTTTCGAATAGTGAGAGGATGATTTGATTACTCAAGGAGGTTATAGTGGAAGAATATAAAAGCAGATATTGTAAATATGTTGGTTGTCGTGTGCTTAGAGATTTAGAATCAACGAAGTGTGAAACTACAAGAAAAGTTATAAAAGAGGCTTGTAAAAGATGTGAGGCTTACAAATTTCATCAGTATTTAAAGGAACGTGGATATAAAATAATTAAACAAAATTAAGGTTTTGTATAATCGGAGGAGGATATAACTATGAGAGTATTAAGTCTTTACAATGGAATATCATGTGGTAGAGTTGCTTTTGAAAGAATTGAAAGCAAAGTTGACAAGTATATAGCATACGAAACTGATGAAGATGTTAACAAGGTTGCAAAGTTTCATTTTCCAGAAGATCATTACTATGGGGATGTATTTCAAGGTGACTTCTCAAAACATCAAAACATTGATATTGTTATAGGTGGTAGTCCTTGCACCTATTGGAGTATAGCAAAGGCAGGAGGTCAAAGAGAAACAACATCTAGTGGTTTTGGTTTTGAATTGTTTTTACAATATGTAAGAGCGATAAAAGAAACAAATCCGAAGTATTTTTTATATGAAAATAATGCTTCCATGTCTAGCGAAATTAAAAACGAAATAACAAAATATTTAGGTGTAGAACCAATTTTGATAGATAGTGCTGATTTTGGAGCACAAGAAAGAAAAAGGTTATACTGGACAAACATCAAAGTAAGCAAAGAATGGGAGAAAAGCACAAAAGTATTTAAAGATATAGAATTAAACGCAGAACACAAAATATATAACTATGAAAAATATAAACACACTGAAAAAAACAATGGTAAGTGTTACAAATGGGATACAAGTGGAAAAGGTTATTATAGTCAACAGAGCAGGGCTAGAATAAAAAGTGTAAAAATGAACACTTTGCCAGCTAGTGGAACGGACAAAAATAACATATATTTGGGGAATTACACGTATAGAAAAATACATCCTATTGAAGCCGAGAGGTTGCAAGGGTTGCCAGACAATTATACGAAGATACTAAAGTCAAAAACGAAAAGACTAAAAGGTATAGGGAATGGATGGACAATTGATGTAATAGCCTATATATTATCATTTATGGAAGAATAAGTTTGGGCAAAATAAACATTTTGTATTATGAAGGGGGAAATTATGAGTAAAAAAGAATACACATTAGAAGAATGGAAGGCAGAAGGCAAAAGGCTTTTTGGCGATAATATTGAAAATTGGAAATTCAAATGCCCTGCTTGTGGTAGGATTACAAAAGTAATTGAATATAAAGAGTTTGGAGGACAGCCAGACAATGCTTATGTAGATTGTATCGGTCGATGGAATAAAAAAGGTGTTAGTGGGCTATCAAATGTAAAAGATAATTCAAATGGGTGTGATTGGGCAGCATATGGGTTATTTCAAACACTTAATGGTGGAGTCGTAGTTGATGGATGCCATATTTTCGATTTTGGAGTTGAGGTGAAAAATGGCAAAGGAGATTAAGACAAAACAAGGCTATACAGTTTTAAAGGTCAGCATCGATGATATTGTATCTTGGGGCGGCATAGGGATTTGTGACAGTTGCAACACTACAATGATGCAAGGCTATTTAATATACGTTTTAAATGCTTGCTATTGTGGAGAGTGTTTTTCTAGGTGGGATAGCGAAGCGAAGTTTTATAAAGAGGATTTAGCAGTTGAGCAAAGGATTAAGAGTTTCTATTCAAAATATGTGAAATTGGAGAGTGAAGAAAATGAGCAATGAAATAGGGAAAGAGTCAATCAGAATTGAGTTATTTAGTGTTTTTGTGGAGATTAAAGATATAGATTTGATGGATACAAAATTTAAGTTCAACGGTGAAGTGTATCAAAAGGAAGAAAGCATTGAGATCCAAGAACTTCTTCAAAGCAGTGTATCTGAAAAAATAGAACAAGTAAGAAAAGACATAATAAAATATAATATAAAAATCTATAGAAAACAGCTAGACAATGCCTTACAAAAGAATGAGAACAACTTGCAAGCAGAGGAAGTTCAACAGCTATCAAAAGTTATTGACTCTTTGACTTGTAAGCTAGATGCAAAAGTCGCAAGTGAAGAAATCAAAACATATATAGTTAACAATTAACATAAAGAGGTGATAATTTTGTACGATGTAAATAAAAGGCAAGAAGAGGTTACAAATAGCACCATGAAAGCCTTGTATGACTTTAACAAATTTATTGTGGGAAGTAAGATTGAAATAAGAAAAGACTCCAAACAGTATAAAAAAACTCTAAAAGCTATTGTAATTCAAAAGACTTCTAAATTAATTGTTACAAGACACCTAGAAAGCAGACTAATAGAGAGTTTTAACTTGTCGGACGTTATAAACAATCAAATCCGACTAGCCAAGAAGAAAGATTCAATTAAATTTAACTTATATAATGTTTAGGCAAACAAAAAAAGGCGTATATATCATTTCAACGCCTTTTCTTGTGTCAAGTCCATGCATAATAGTAGTAGTGTAAAATTATACTTTAACATTGTATCAGAAAAGCCCCCGAAAGGTAAGGGGCTTTTCTTTTTGCTACCGTCAACTGTTGAATTATAAGGAGCGAGGTCCTCAAGTCGATTATATAAAAATAAGCAGAATTTAACAAGCTAATATCTTTTTGAGAATTTGTGCAAATCCTTATTGACTTGTTTACTATGGTGTAATACAATACACGTTGGAGGTGATAAATATGTCAGGAACAATAACAATTAAAATTCCAGTTAAAGTTTACAAAGAACTAAAGGCAACAAAAGATAAAACTGGTATTAACATGACAAAACTTGTTGAGTTTTCATGGGAAGAATACAAAAAGAAACAAAAAAAAGCTAAGAAGGGGGCTTAATATCTATCTGATACAAATTAAAACAGGAGGATCTCAAATGTCTGATAATAAAAGGTACTACTACATGAGGTTGAAAGAAGATTATTTTGATAGTGAAGAAATGATAATTTTGGAGAGCATGCAAGACGGATATCTTTATAGCAATATTTTATTGAAGTTATATTTGAGAAGTTTAAAATCACAGGGAAGGCTTATGTATAAAGGATTTATCCCTTATAGTCCAGAAGTTTTAGCGCAAATAACACGACATAGCGTTGGCACGATTGAGAAGGCGTTGCGAACGTTTGCGACATTAGGACTCGTTGAGATATTAGACAGTGGTGTTATATACATGCTAGATATTCAGAACTTTATCGGAGAATCAAGCACCGAGGCGGATAGAAAGAGATTGTATAGGGCAAAAATAGATGATGAAAAAAGAAAAAGTATTTCAAGCGCAATGGACAAATGTCCAGACAAAAGTGAAAAATGCGACACAAAAACGGACAAATGTCCAGACAAATCTCCACCAGAGATAGATCTAGAGATAGATCTAGATATAGATCATATATGCGCAAAAACACCTGCTTTATTAGCTAATTGCGACATAAATTGCGACACAAAATGCGACATTGATGATTTTTTTGAAAAATTGTGGAAACTTTATCCAAGAAAAAAAGACAAGTCAAAAGTATCTAAGAGCCAACGACTAAAGCTTTTTAAGATAGGCGAGGAACACATGAAAAGAGCGATAGCGCGTTATGTTAAAGAGAATGTTGATATAAACTTTATGAAGTATGGAAATCGTTTTTTTAATAGTGCTTATTTAGATTATCTTGATGAAAATTACGAACCATTACCAGACAAAAAAACTATTGATGTACCACAACATATTAATTTTGAGCAAAGAGAAGTTGACTCAAGTTATTATAAGAATTTAGAAAATAAACTAGCTAGTCAGCTAGTCGAGGAGGAATAAACGTTGAGAGAAGAAAAATTTATTAATGCAGTAACAAAAGGGTGCAATACAATACGTCAATTAACTCACAGTAATAAGATGACAATAGCAGAGTTATATGCAATGAAAGCCACACTTGATATACTAATCGAAAATTCAACACAAAAAGACAAAGAGGATGAGCGTAAACAAATGCAAGAACAGGTAAAAGAGTTGCTTAAGCCAGTCATGGACTTTACATATTTTGAATGGAAATAAGAGGGTTAGCGAGAATGAAAGAAAGATTGAAACTTATTTTATTAATTTTAATTGCAATATTTTTAACGTATATAAAAATACAGATAGAACAATAGATCTTACATATCAGTTTTAGACATCTCAGAGGGCGTTATTTTAATTTATCTATTAGGGGTAAGGTAGTTAATCATTTAAACTCAAAAAATACAAATGAGAGCAAATTAGAGGCTCAAAAAAAGGGGGCTATTGGTTTGATCATTCCAATCATTAAAACCGAAAACACCGTAAAAGAGCAGTGGGAAAAGGTTTGCGGTGAAGTTATAGAGGTACAATTCGAACTTAATGGAGGCACAAAAGAAAAGCAATTACAAGAGTGTTGGGATGTTGCATTTGCTAATTTTAAGCTTATGAAAAAGCTAGGCAGTGAGGACGATATTATTAAAGCATATAAGCAAGTTATACAAAAGCTAGAGTCACGAAAAAGGCTTGGCACAATCGAGATTGAGGAGTATTTAGAACTATGAAAGGGGTTAAATATGAATAATTTAATAAAGGATGAACAATTACTTAAAACATGCAAATTGGGGCAAGGTGTAGAATGTTGCAAGTATATTTGTTGTAGTGGCATGGGGTTTACTTGTGAAAAACATACATTATTTGGAAGGTTAATCGATAAGAAAACAGATATGATAGCAAAAGGAGATAATTGTGGAGGGCTAAAAGATGAGTAAACAGGACAGAGCAGAAAAGCGAAGGGCTGAAAGAATCGAAAATAAAAATCCTGCCCTTGCTAAAATCAAAAATGAGATAGCAGAGCA
>Ga0070751_1002029_pt1 | contig 11663 bp, 2 predicted proteins | sample VirMetDEL_Aug_28_FD_78514 | JGI IMG/M metagenome (GOLD analysis project Ga0070751, IMG submission 78514) | Aqueous microbial communities from the Delaware River and Bay under freshwater to marine salinity gradient to study organic matter... | ecosystem: Environmental > Aquatic > Marine > Coastal ...
ATCTCTTGGAACCCTACTAGTAAGTAGTTCTGTGTCGATTTCCTCATCGATACGAATGTTAAAATAAAACTCAACTGAGTTGTTGTCTATTTCTTCTTCGTTGTCTGGGAGTTCGTTTGCTTCTAAAAGAAAGCCTTCGCTATCTATTAAAGATTGTGGAGGACGAGAGAACCTTAGTTTGTTGTATTCTTCTTCGCCCTCGTCATTAGTTTCTATTTTATAGACGTTTATTTCAAAGTTCTTATAGTCTTCTATGCTGTTTAGTTCGTTAAGAGAAAGTAAAAGTCTATCAACTTCAACATAAATGTAAGTTTTATCTTCTAAAACCGGAGAAACAATCGCCGGCTCAGTTCTTTCAGGGTCTAACAACTCAGGAGGGCTGGTCATTGTTGGTTCTGGTAAAGAGCGTATTTCTGGTCTAAACTCTAATGCTTCTATTTGCACTTTTGTTTGTTGTTTGTTAAATGCTGTTTTTTCGTTAAAAGAAAATGCTGAAGCAGTAGTATAAACATTACTTATTCCACCTTCTAATAACAGTAAATCAACATAAGAGCCAGTAACTTCTCCTATTTTTGAGTTCCCAAGAGGATACTTAAGCAAAGTTTTGGTTTCATAGTCCGTTATTTTGCTTATTACATCATTACTTACATCGCCTTTATTTAGTTTTACTTCTTGACCAAGCACAGAATAGTTTGTTTTTAGATAAGGTGTTTGCTTTCTAATACGAACATCTGCTTCACCATTGGCGCTTTCAGTTAAGGCAGCATAAGAATAGTCATAAATAACATCATCATCAAAGAAAGCATAATACTTTGGAGAAAGTTTGCCTTGTGCTAAAAGTTTCTTGCCGTGCGATGTTAGTTCTATGTTTATAACTTCTTGTTTTGAGTCAAATAAAGACATTTTTAGTTACTCTCGGGATCTCGGGTTCTGTTTGTTGTTTGATTACGTCCAAAAATACGCAACTCTCTTTCTCTGTTAAGTTGCTGCCTTTCTTCTTCTTGCCTTGCTTCTTGCTCTCTTTGGCTTCTCTCAAAATCGATTGCACCTAAGTTTGGAATATCGCCAGTTAAGATTGGACCAGGAAGCGGAGCAGATCTTATTGAAGGATCAATTGATACTTCTGCATCTATTTTTGCTAACTCGGTAAATGAGAAGAAGTCATACGGCCAGTTATAACTGTAAGTCGGGTTTACAAATGCGCCCTTTTCTTTTACTAGTTCTGTGTAGCCTGCCGCCAATGAGGACTTTCTTGTTTGTTCAAAGTAATCGTAGTTGGCTCTTTGCTTGACTTTAAACACCATCCAGCGTGTTCCTTCTGGGAAGCCGCCTTCTGGGATCCACGCACCTTCAAAGTTACCATAACGAACTTCAAAACTTGATTCTTCGTATTCAAATCTTGAGTTTAACTGATCTTTACCATCAACTGAGTCTGGTGGTAAGTTTTGCCAAATGTCTGCTAGGTCCTGTTCATTTAAATCCATATCGAACTCAAAAATGAACATTGCAAATGGAGAAACTTCTCTAACTCTTCTATAAAAATCCATTCTTGGTGGGAATACGTAATTTCTCATTTTTTCTGCTAAAGAGTAGTATTCTTGTGGTACACTGGGTCTTTCTCTGTCTCCCGGATTCTCCAAGAAGCCAACTGCAGTTTCCCAGAATGGTGCATCAATCTCAAAAAACCTCTTTAAAGTTGTTCCTGGTCCATCTGGTCTTGTAATTGTTAAATAAGGAATAGCAACAATTGCTTCCTTGACTGTTGTATTGTTGAGCTGTCCGAGTCTTCTTGAGGTCTTGGAAATAGAAAGTAGTTCAGCTAAAGATCCAGTAAGCGCTGCATCATCTGGTTCCGCATCTATTATTTTCATTTTTATGCCTTGTGAACCAGTGGGAAGCCTTCCGTATTGGTGCCACATACCAACATAGTAGTTATCAGCAACAGATGAAGTATTGTAAAAGTCTGATGCAAGTGTTACTGATGCGGTTCTGTGTGAGAAATCCAATACTGGGCATTCCCATTTTGGCTGAATAACCCAAGCAAACTCAGGTCTTTCACTATCTTCTGCAACTTGGATCTTTCTTTGATAATCGATTACATCCTCTATTTTCATTCTATTATCGAATGAATAATCTAGTCCAGATGATGCAGGGAAAACAGTACTACCAGTTGGGATCAAGTCAACAGCAGAGGCGGTTAGATTGTTTATTATATAGTCAATCGTATGAGAAGCTTCAGTTGGTCTAAAGGTTAGTTGTAGACCTTGAGAAAGCGTAATATCGCCCAGCGTTGAGTTGATTTTTTGATTATATGGTGGTACATAAGGAGAATGTGAACTCCCTGTTAGAGTTCCATCTTTCCCAGCAGAATCAACCGGTGGTCCAAATGATTTATCACCATTATAAATTGACATCCCTTCTTGAGTTAGGGAAATAATCATGTTATATTCTTTACCTATTTCAAAGTTAAAGGATCTTTCACCTGCTGAGACAATAGTAGAAACTGAGTTGTTTTTTAAGAATAAATTCATTGTTTCTGCTAAGAAGTTATTAATAGCATATGTATATTTTGGATCTGCGGTCTCAGAAGTTATGACTCTAGAAGCTCCTTGGATTATTGCTGATGGGTGCGGTTCGACATCCTTAATAAAGTCAACACTCGCTTGTGGATCCAAGATTGCTTCGAACGATAGTTTCTGATCAAAACTTGCTTTTATTCTTGGGCCGGCTGAATCAGGACCACCAGGAAGCACATCGTCACCGATGTGCCTAAAATATGAGCCAGTTGTAAGATTTGCTACAAAACTACCACTTGAAAAATAAGGGTATGAAACACCAATTCCCGATTTGATAGAGTTATTTAAGATCCCGGGTGACATAAATGCTGCAAAAAAGGGCCTAAAACCTCTCTGATCGACTTGTCCAGTTGTTGCAAACGGATCAAAACTCATATTTAATGGGTGTTTACCGCCAACAGCAGCGCCGCCCCCGCCGGTATTTAAGTCTACACTAATTCCTTGCAGAACGCTTGAATAAGAAGAACTAAATAGTTGTGCTATTTGCTCAACACGCTGTGCGGGATAGAAGCCCTCATAAGGAAGGAACTTTTTCGCAGAACGACAACTTAGTTTTATTGTTCCTATATCTGCACCTTGCTTATTTGTTATTATTGAGAAATATTTAAGTATATCAGAGTTTGTTAATTCTGTATAGAAAGAGTCATTTGTATCATCAACATAGAAAGCACCTGTAAGATCCAATGTTGGACTAAGTGCTGTATCTTCACCAAGTTCAGAACCTAAGATCTGATCAATTCTTTCACTGATTCTAAATTCTGGTATAATACTGTATTCTTTTGCTGAGGTTTTTAGATCTTGGATATAGTGATCATAATCTTTATAATAGAATGGTTCTTTTCCTGCTTCTTCAGCAGCAGTCCACGGTGTTGCACCAACTATTTGCACTTTCTCTACCGCACTCAAACTTGAAGTATCTGCAATTGCGTGTGGTCTGGCATAGAAAGGGAGGAATCTTAATGAAACGTTATTGTCAACTACATTCGAACCGTAAGCCCCGGAAACATTACAATAAAATAATAATGAATGATTGTTATTTAGTAACCCGCCACCAAGTTGTTGCAAGTTTGTAAATGGGTCAACCCCAGTTTCACCACTACCATTTCCATACTGTGAAGGTTGGACTAAATCTAACGGATTATAAGCATCAGATCCTGTAATACCATCTAGCGTCCAAATTGACTGAGTTAGTTCAGTGTAGCCAAAATCAGTCACATAATCATTTCTTTGCCTTGATGTTCTACCGGCGCTCCACCAATCAATTGTAAATTGTGTTCTTTGACGATTGATTTTTCTGAATGTATTCTCAGTTTTTGGCCAGATTGGCTGTTTGTAAGTTAGTTTATTGAAGTCAGTCTCAATACTGTAAGGTGCTGGATCTGTGTAAAGATCGGAAATAATAGAGTAGTTTCCTTTCTTTCTTTCACGAATTGTTGCAGTATCAGTTATTGCTGCTAGTTCTCTTTCGCCTAATGGATAGAATTCGTATTCATTACCAAAAGAGTAATTTAAGTTTACATTTCTTCCACCTTGTAGAATTGAATGCTGTAATGGGAAGTGGATAGCGGCAGGAGCATAAGAGATATTTTTAACCAACCAATCATTTCCTGGCGTAAATGGTGTTGGCTCAACTTTACCGTATCTAAATGATAAAGTATTATTTTCTCTTAAAGATTTTGCTTGTTTTGACTCGCCGCCTCTTATTTGTCTAAATGAGTTATATCCAAATAAAGAGTTATTTATTGAATGTGCGTATGTGTGGAAGTTTTCTAGTCTTACATTTGGCGCAGTTAATGTGTTTGCGATCTCGGTAGAACCTTGATCAACCATTGAAGAATAAAGGGAAGCAGTTATTTGGGCTGCTATTATTGAAGATCCTGTGTAAAGACCGGTGTAGGAACGGTTAAGTCCCGGGTTTTGTTCATTGAGGGTTATAAGTTCAGCAAAAGGTATTGTCTGTGAAGTTGAGCCACTTGGAATAGTTGCATTTCTTGAGTAAGAGAAAGAACCACTAGTTCCAGTTAGCGCATAGTTAACCCACGAATAATTTGCTGGGGTTCTTGGTATTTGATGCGAAATAAAGAAGTTGTCGTAGTATGTTCTACTTGGATAAGTTTCATCGATTGGATCTGTTCCACCTGAAAAGTCGACAATTGTAAGTTTAGCAGGAACACTAGTTGAAATTGTATAATTGTTTGCGCCAACCGAATTAAAACTTATTGAAACGTTAGTCCCGACAGCTGTTGCTGATAAATAACTTAATAATGTTGGGTGATTAGTTATTTTAGTTGCGGCATTTGTAGCTGTGTCAGAAGTTGATGCACCAATGGTAATCTCAGTAGGCACAATTGAAGCACCAACAACAAAAGTAAATGCTACAGAAAGAGTGGAGGTGTATGGAATTGTTATGGTATCTCCACCTGCAGGGTTTGTGGCTACTTTAAAACCGCCAGTTGAGACAGTCCCACTATAAACTCTAGTTGTTGATGCGTTTGTATAGTTGTAGGTGTTCTCATAGACTTTTTGATAAGAGCCGGTTGTATTGTAATCTAAAGAGTTTACGCTTCCAAAAACAGAATCAACACCATACTTTCCACGACGTCTTGAAAGAAGTACTCTTAAGCCGTCATTTTGTGTATGAATGTTTGTACTTATGTTAACTCTCGGACCAGTTGAGCCAGTAAAGTCATTATTCCCTGATCCACTTGAGAAAATAACGCTTGTATTTCTAAACGGATAAGCATTATAAGGTGATAGTTCTTCACCAGTAGGCTCTAAATAGCCACGAGATTGTATCTCAGGACCTCCGGGAGCAGAGAAACGGTTTACTATAACTGATTTTACGACGCCTCTTGTGGGCAGTGTGGCGTTTAGATAAGGTGAAGTTGTTCCTCTGTTTAAGTTCCAAACTTCTGTTTCTGTAAGAACTTGTGAAGAGTTGTCGTGGAACCAAAGGTTGTTTTTGGTTCTTCCGTTGGTCATTACAACTTCATAAGTTTCTTTAAAGTTGCCCAAACGAGAAGAAACAGTTGAGTATTGTCTGTTTTTAATGTTAAGGGGGCGCTTTGCTAACTCTTCACGATAAAGAGCAGCACGAGGCGTGTCAAAATCGTGTGTTCCATCAGAGGTATAAGTTGTTTTTACAACGCCCAATGAAGCAGTTCCGGCAAAATCAGCACCAGCCAATAGATAAAAGCCTTCGGGGCGTGTTCCCTGTGCGTCTGAGCCGGCGTTTAACGCAATGTGTCGGTATTGCCTACCACCGACCCACCCTTCAGTGAACGGAGACTGTAAAGAGGCATTGCGGAAGCGAGAATAAACATCATCATGGTGATTATTTAATCCAATATTTGACTTAAAGTTTGTTCCGAGTTCTGATTGGTATCCTGTATCAATGGAAGAACTCCAAAGTGTGAAAGGAGCAAGTAAATGTCCCTTACCATAAGAATAAGACTCGTCGTATTCCCTTGAGTTTTGTATTTTAAATGATCTTTTAACTTTCTTATTTGGATCAATAACGTCAGTACAATCTTCAAGATCGTAAACATCATAATCGTGAACAAGAAGATAATCGACTGATACAGATTGTGTAAGAGGTCCAGGTCCATCTACGTCTGTTATTGAGCCAAATTCTTGAATGGCTGCGTCCCAGTAAGTTCCTTCTCTTGTGTCTTTTCCAACGTATAAATCATCAACCTTAAATTCCTGCGGTGTTGAGTAAGAACGGTTGATAGCAGAAAAACGGACTGCTCTTATTTGTTCTCGGTCGGCATCAACTGCTGCATCGCCGGAAGTTATAACAGAACCAGAGCGGTTAGCGCTAACTTCCCACCAAAAACAATTCTTATTTTGGTTAAATGGAATTGGTGCGTGATTAAAAGCCCAACCCGGACCACTTCGTAAAACTGTATCGATGCCATTTACCGGGTCTGGTTGTCGAAGTTCTAGTGTTGGGAACTTGTTTTGATACTTGTTTCTTTCTAAGACATGTGATTCAACAACGTTAAAGACATCTTCATTATGATTTGCTGTGGCTGGAATAAGTTGTGCTATTAAAGCCTGAACTCCGTTATCAATCCACTTATAGAACTCTAAGAAATCTTCAACATCAACATCATTTGCAACGTTCTTAAAGAAACGTTCTCTTAAAAAGCGAAGATCTTTGTATTCTTTTCTGTATCGGTCAACAGGACTAGAGAAGTGTAATGCTAGTTCTTTTACAGAGCCAAACATTTTTAACATTTCTTCATCAATACCTGCTTGAGCGCTCTTTTCTACGGCTGTAATGTAAGAAACAAGTCTTCTGTTTAACCCAAATCTTTCTTCTTCTGTTTGTTTGACCTCAACTAAGTCGTCTGCATTGTAGCCATCAAAGCCTGTTGTTGTGTAAGAGTCGACAAACTTTGTTTCAACAACATCTGTAGATGATACAGGAAACTCGTAAGAAGTGCCGGGATAGTGGTAGCCGGCAACAGCATCAATGTAAGAACCTCTGCTTCTTCTTTCTGCAGAACCAGACGTAGCATCTAATACTTCGATAAGACCAGAAGAGTCTGTTGAGGTTATTTTGTCAAATTGCCAGTTTAGAGCAAGATAATCTGTTGATGCTAAATCAAAATCTCTAACGTTATCATCAAGAGAGTAGGCATTGTTCTTAGAAGTTAATGCACCATAACTTAAGAAATCTTGAGCGTGTGCTTGCTGTTCGGCTTCGGTTAAGTTTCTTAACCAAAATCTCAAACCAGCATTTCGTACATCTGAACTGTAAAGAAGTCCGCCAGTAAAGTCTGTTCTCTCAGCGCCTATGTATACTTTCTGGTTAGTCTGTAAGAAAGATAATGCGGTTGCTCTTGCGATAGAAGAAGAAACAGCAAAAGACTGATTTAGATTACCACCAACATAAGAATAGCCTCTAAATACAAAATTGTAATCAGGTAATGAAGAAGATGGGAAAAGTTCTTCATTTTGCGGCTCTAACTGTACTGAAAAGTACCAATTGCTGTCATTGTAAATGTCATCAAATTTTGAAGATGTAACTGCTGTTATTCCAGCAACTGAAGAACTAGCTTCAAAATAAGCAAGTTGTGGTTCTGTTGCATCTTTTATCGCTCTCACGAAAATAGAAGCAGCAGATGGAGACTCCCAAGTGTTATATGGTGCTGATGTGGTATCAACATCGTGAAGACCAAAGATTGATGCTGTTAAGAAGTTTGGTATTAGATCTCTTTCTGTTGTCTCATCAATTTTTGGAAAGTTTACAAAACTCTCAATGCATAATCTTGTTTTTTCTGCAGAACCTGAGATGTAAGCCAACTCATTTGCGACTGAACCGGTCTGATAAACGCTAGCATCTCTAAAGTTTGGCTTAAAGAAGTCAATAAACTTAGTTCTTTGAGAAGTTATGTTTCTTTCATCTTCTAAAACTAATTTTTCTTTATCTGAATAAGTTTTTACAGAAACTAACTCATCACCAACACCAAAAGTATGCAAAATGTTTCTTATAGCGCTTTTTGTGCCTTTTTTCTTTGTGATGTCGGTAAGGTTGTTGTAAATGTTTTGATAAATAAGGTTTTTAAGATCAAAAAGATCAGACTCTAAGTTTCTAACATCATCTTTTTGAGTAAGATCTTCTATTAGATTTCTCTCAACAAACAAATCAGGTACAAAAATACCTTTTTCAGTTAATAAGCGATTTGCGAATGGAATAGGCTTATCATCAGAGTTTGTTGTTTGCCTTGTGTATTCTATGTCTTTAAGAGCACGAACTGCCTCAATTTGTAAGTGTGCTGTATCAAAATAACTTGAGATTGCTTGTGCTATCTGAAGAAGTTTACTTCCGTTCTCTAAATCTTCATCAATAATCCAATCAGGGTATGAATAGTAGAGGTTTGATGAGTTATTTAAGTCATGACGCTTGCCTTTTTCAAGTGAAGAGTCGTAGTATGTGGTATAGAGCGTGTTTGTAGTTCTTAGAATAGGATCTTTGAACTCTTTTTCGGCTGCGGAAGCCAAAACAATAGCAGAACCGGTATTTCTTGATGCTGAAGTATAGCCTGTCCATGTACCATTAGAAATACGACCTGAATAATCTAAAACAACAGCGTCTGTTGTTGAATTTCCGGTAATTCCTTCGTTAAACTTGAAGTAAACACCTAAATCTGTGTTTGCATCGTCGGTATTTGTACCACCGTATACGTTTGTGAACCAATTTCTTTCTATGTCTCGCTCAGATCTTGTTATTTTCCAGTATCTAAACTCGTCAATAGAGCCAGAAAGACCACCAGCACCGGTTGAAGCGGAAGATCCGGAAGGTGCAGTGATAAGAGCACCAACATAAGCATTTAACGTGCCGGAAATGTTATTAAAGACACTGCCAAACCCTACTGAGGAGTCTAATTCACCATTTTTGTAAAGTTTTATTGCGGTACTTGATGCCGCAAAAGCAAAATGTGTCCAACCCTGAGATGTAAATGAGGCTGTTGTTGTGTAATCACCTAATAATACCTCTTCTCTGACCGATCCAGAGTGTATAATAGCCCTGAAAGCCTTAGAAGAAGCAAAGTTGCCAGCACTTGAGGTATTTAGCTCTAATCTGAAACGACCATAAGAGTCTGAACTGCTTAATTCGTTGTTCCAAAGGTCAAAAATAACCTCTCTTTCTGTTAAAGAAGGAATAAATTCGTCTTTTTTAAGCCAAAACTCGACTGTTGCTCCACGAGTTCCTAAGTTTAAGGCTAAGTTTGAGTTTCTTTGTTCGGTGGGATCATAAATGTTACCACCAACGTAACTTCCACTGGGTCCCGGGTTTGGGCCGCCTTTAACATAAATGTACTCTAAAGAACTTGGCTTTCCGTAGCCATCAGCCGTTGACACTTGAGTACCCCAGCCATTGGCTGCAAAGATACCATAGCCGTTAGATCTTGGGTATTCGTTCTCAAAAACGTATAAATCAAAGTAAGTTGAGTCGTTATACCACTCAACAAGCTCTTTTTTGGAGCCGTCGTATGGATAATTGTTGATAATTCTTGCTATTGCATCTTTATAATACTGTTCAGCAAGACCATAACGAGCAAAGTTCTCTGGCTTGGAGAAGTCGACATTAGGTATAAACCTAGTTCTTTGCTCTTCTAGTTCGTCAAGATACTCAAATGACTCAAAATCGATGCCCTCTTTGCTTTCAAGGTCGGTTAATGAGTTATTTGAAAAAGAATTATTCTCAAAATACTTTTTTATTGTCATTATTCTTCTACTCTAAATTTAAAGCCAGTTGGGTATTCATTATAAATAGTTCCTTCTTTAATTATGAACTTGAATTCATACATGTACCCTGCCTCTAAACCAGAGAAGTCAAAGTCAAAATAAGATCCGTCTTTATCATAAGATAGTAGGGTGTGGTTTGTTGAGCCTGTACCGTATTGTACAACATCAACATTATCTACTTTTCTTACCACTTTATAGTACATGTTGTCAACAAAATAATTTTCTATTGCTGTACTTGCTACTGTATAAATGGTTGGGGACCAGTTTCGCTTTCTTGTGTAGAGTCTTACTCTTGTATCTGTTTCTGCTGTGCTGTAGATGTCTTTTAAGTTTGTTACAGAAAGAATAAGTGGCTCTATCTTGTTATTTTCTTGAGCATTATAAGTTTTCAACTCTATTGTTCCTGTGTGGAAGCAAGTTGTTAAAGTTGAGTCAAACCAACGATCATAAACTGTTGATGCGGTTGTATTAAGATCAAAAGAACAAGAATACAACCCTACGTCAGCATAGCCGCCTGTTATTGGATAGTCGACTGAAACTGCTGAGTTGAGTTCTGTTCCACCTGCTGCCGCATCAAAGATTTTTACATAGATCTCGCCGGTTCCTATCGCAGGAATGTTTGTTGGAACACCACGGAAGTTATTGTAAAGATAGACTGTATGCAAGTTTTCTGTTGAGAGCATTGAAGAAGAAACATAAAAGTCTCCTCTTTGATCTTTAACAGAAGAGTTCCAGCGTGCTTCTATTGTTGGGCGCTTGAAAAAGAACTCTGATGAGCGAGCAAAGAACTTCTTTGTATAGTAAGAGTCTGAGTCTGTTTCAAGAGAGCCGGAAAGACGAACAATAACACCGTAGTTGTCAATGGTACCGTCTATCCAATCTTCTACAAGGTCTGATATATCAATAGATAAATCTTCTGTGCCGTCTGTAAGTCTAAAAGTTTTGTTGTAAATGGCTGAATCTAAAAAGTCACCGCCTTCTGTTGTCCATGCTGTTGTTGTTGAGGCAGAAACCCAGTTGGACTTTCCTAGATCTTTGTATTCGTCCATGTCCATACCACGACCTTCATCCCACTCTGTGGAAATAGCCTGAACGATTAAGTCAACATTTCTTGGAACTGTAAATGGTGTTCTTGCGTTATAAAGGTTAAGATAAAACGAAACAGAGCCAGAAGCAGGTATTTGGCTGTTTGTTCTTGCGGTATTTATTTCTGTTGTATCAAACTGAACAATAGCACGACTGGTTTCAATAGAAGATGTCGTTATGCTTCCATAAATCTTAAAAACTTCTAGCGCATCGGCAAGACCCATGTTTGAGCCGGTTGCTCTGGTTGTGCCACCGTATGCTGATGCATCTGTTATTGTGTTATCTTTTGTTGCAAAGAACTTTTTAAAAGCCATTATCTCATTTCTCCATTAATGTCTTGTCTTGGGAACTTAACTTCCCAAATAACATTTTTTGGTATAAAGATTTTTCGTCCGTCTGCAGAAGTGTTTGCTAGGACATTTAAAACAGTTGAAGAATAGTTTGTTCCTGTTTTTCTATCAACGTCTAATCTTATTACATCAGCAACGCCTTCTACTTCGTTGATTGCATTGATCATTTTCGTAATGTAAATCGGCTCACCAATGTCGTTAGGGTTATTTCTAAGATAAGCACGAAGAGAACGCTCTGCTCTTGCGAGGGTTGCTGCTCTATCATAACCATCCTCTGCGACGGCAATAAAGTCTATCTTAATGTTAACAATCTTAGCGTCAAAAATGTCGACTGAATCATTTAGCAGCTTATGCCTATTGATCCATGTTCTAAGATTGTTCTTAAGAGAAG
>Ga0070751_1002030_pt1 | contig 11657 bp, 11 predicted proteins | sample VirMetDEL_Aug_28_FD_78514 | JGI IMG/M metagenome (GOLD analysis project Ga0070751, IMG submission 78514) | Aqueous microbial communities from the Delaware River and Bay under freshwater to marine salinity gradient to study organic matter... | ecosystem: Environmental > Aquatic > Marine > Coastal...
CAGCTCTGCACTCAACGCGACCCCCAGGCCCCGCCAGCCCTCGAACACCCCCTCCGCATCGCCACTGGACGTCCCTGCCAGCGCGATCCTGCCGGGAACAGCAACTGAAAAGGCACTTCTCCGTGCAGCGACCAAGGAAGCCTACAAGCGCGTAGGCCTGCTGCTGGACGCTTACTTCGAGGATTTCAGCCCAGCGCAGCAGCGCAGGATCCGTGAAGCGATCGGCGCGAGCGCTCGCCCGAAGGCGCCTAAACAGGCCAGGGCCCCCAAGGTTCCCAAGGTCCCCAAGGCTCAAAAGGAAGCCCTGGCACCCAGATTCTGGCTGCCCTTCAGTGGTGAGACGTGGTCTGGACGTGGACGCCCACCCGCAGCGTTCCTCGCCTGGGAAGGAACCGTCGCCCATACCGAATGGAAGAAGCACCACCCCGGCGAGCGATTCCCCGCCTACCCGGCCTGAGTACGGCGGCAAGATCGCAGGCGTTCTCCAACGCCAGCGCCTTCGTCCCGACCACCCCTTCAAGCAGGAGCTGGACATGACCCCGCTCGACAAAGCGATCCGTAGAGAACTGCAGGTCGGCGACGATACGTACACACTGACGATCGACCCGAGCGGGCTCAAGCTCGTGCTGAAGGGGCGGAGAAAGGGAGTGGAACTGCAGTGGACCGAGTTGGTCAATGGCGACGCCGCGTTGGCTGCGGCGCTCCAGGCATCCATTGCGGCCAAGTGAATCCAGGCTGGCGATCCGATGGCGCGATTGCGTACAGCGCAGCGTTCTCCACCGCATCGTGCCATCGCATGTCGCTGCGTCGCTCCCATCCACTACCGTATTCCAGCGTCCCGCGGACGAATGCGGAGCGGCCGAGAATTGACCGCCAAGCTGCACGGCATGCCGGCCTGCACTCGTAGAGCCCGCCCCGTCGAGATCGACCCGGTCATGGATTGCCGGGAGCCAGGCCCCCGGGAGCCAGGCGCTTCACGGGGTGCAAGCGGTTCAAGGGCGAATATGACCGGCAGCGTGCCTACATGCGTCGACCCATGGGATCAACCAGAACGTGCTTCAGAACCTGCTTCATTTCGCGCCCCTGATAACCGCCGCCATGACCTGCGTGACGGCGCTGATCTGGGTCGTCTACCTGAGTTTCTTCCTGCGCAGCTACCGCCGGCAGCAGCGACCGTCCATCCTGATCACGTCGGGCGCGGGCAAGGACCTGGATGCGCACTGTTTCGTGACCAACCTGGGGCTGGAACCGGTCTACCTGCTCGATGTGGTTATCGATCTGATCGACCCTGCTGGCAAGGTCGTGCGTGCGGTCATTCCCGAACGCACAGAGCGCTGGAGCCACGCTGTTCCCGGGGACGATGATGATGTCCGCCGTGCGACCAACGTCGGAGCGCTCAGTAGTGGCGGCGAACGAGACTTGGGGCGATTCCGGACCCTGATCGAGCGCGCCAGCACGGAGAACCCGGATATCGCCGCCGAGACCGCCTTCACCAGCCTGGAAGTGACCGTGGTGACAGTCACCGCGAGCCAGGCCGAGCTGTGTGGGGCGTCGCGCTGCTACTGCATTGAGCATCGCGCAGATGGCCACGCTCGACTGAAGGCAAGAACCATCAAAGCGCGACAACTGCAGGGTTACTTTGCGCGACGCAACTTGACCCGCTTGTTGACCGCTCAGCTGGAATCCAAGGCTGCAGGCTGACGGCCATCGCAGTCACTGGCGGGTCTTTACTACCAACCCGGTGAGCACCAGGCGCCCCCTGCGCCTCCAGAAAGGCGCATGCCATCGAGGCCAAGCCTGCACGTCAGTAGAAATACTGAGCGGGAGACAGTGGATACGCTCTTGTCACCTGCGTGGCAGAGAGACCACAGTGAGGTTAGACCTTCTCATACCTCTGCACGCACGAACGTAGTGCATTGCCTGGGCCCAGCGATGGCGGTTGTGCCTGCGAGTCGGATCTCTGTTCACCCCGCCCCGCCCCAAGCGAGCTCAGTCCATGCGCCCCATGTCTTGCGGTCCGTTGCTTCTGGTGACAATGGTAATGTTCCTTCCAGCGTGCCAGCGGCAGGAGAGCGAGCCGGATCGCGCGAAATCCGCGCCGGTTCCTCGCACACAACCAGACCAAGCGACAGCCAACGACCGCGAGCAGGAGGAGGCGCGAGCAATCGCCAAGGATGCCTACATCTACGCGTTTGCGATGCTCGAGAACTACAACACGCTCTACAAGCAGGTGGCCTCGCCCACTGCTCCGGAGTACGTCGGTGGCTTCGGAAAATTCAGGCACTACTCGCAGCTCTATACGCCCGATAACCATGACGTAGTGACCCCCAACAACGACACGCCCTATTCGTGGGCCTGGCTGGACCTTCGCGCTGAACCCTGGGTGGTCACCGTTCCCAAGGTGCCCGAGGGACGCTACTACGTCCAACAGTGGGTCGACCTGTTCACATACAACTTCGCCTACATCGGCTCGCGTGCCACCGGGAACGACGCCGCCAGCTACTTGATTACCGGTCCCGGCTGGAAGGGTGAAACACCGAAAGGCATCAAGAAGGTGTTTCCCTCCGAAACTGCCCTGGTGATGACCCTCACGCGCATAGCGCTGAACGGTCCCGACGACATCGCCAACGTCAAGAAAGTGCAGGCGGGGATGAAGCTTCAGCCGCTCAGCGCCTATCTGGGCACCCCGTCTCCGCCGCCAGCACCGGAGATTCGGTTCCCCCCTTATGACGCTGACAAAGTCCACTCGCACGACTTCATCGGCTACCTCAACTTCCTGCTTCAGTTCACGCAACCGCCGCATCCAAGTGAGACCGCGCTCATGCAGCGGTTCGCAACAATTGGCATCGGCCCCGGGCTTCCGTTCGACGCCAAGACATTGTCCCCAGCGCGGTTGGCAGCGATCGATGCAGGCGTGGCAGATGCCAAGGCGGAAATGTCCGAGAAGGCCAAGACGATGCTCTCGTCCAACGGGCTGTTCGGCTCGCGCGAGTTCCTTGAAAACAACTACCTCACGCGCGCCATCGCGGCCGAGAAGGGTCTCTATGGGAACTCCATCGATGAGGCGTGGTATGGCGGCTACGAGGGTGACGGCCACAAGGCGTCAATGATCCATTTCAGCAAGGAAGCCCTGCCCCCCGCCAGGTTCTTCTGGTCAGTCACGCTTTATACCCTGCCGGACCGCTTCCTCTACGCCAACGAACTGAAGCGCTATTCCATTGGCGACCGGACCCCTGGTCTCAAGTATGACGCCGATGGCGGGCTGACCCTGTATGTCGGCCACGTTTCGCCTGGCAAGGAAAAGGAAAGCAATTGGCTGCCTGCACCGGCCGGTCCCTACAGCGCGGTGGGACGCGTATACGGTCCGAGCCCTGCTGCCATCAAAGGCAAGTGGAATCTGCCTCCTTTGCAGCCGGTTGACACAGACACGCCTTGATTCCCGCACGACATACGTCGGCGATCCAGACCACCAGGGAGAGACCGCATGCACGACCATCGAATTCCATCCGCTTCGGGGATCGGGATGCTCCTTGCCCTTGCCGGTTGCATGACACTCAGCGCCTGTAGCGAGCGAGCATCGACCGACAAGGAAAAGGATACGGCCACCACCGCGAGCCAACCGGCTCCAGCCGCGCAAGCGCCGGCAGACGCCCCAGCGCTGGAAGAGGCCAAGGCGACGGCCAGGGACGCTTATGTCTACGGGGTCCCGATGGTGGACACCTACAAGACCGTCTATGCGTTCAACGTTGATACGTCCAACCCGCAGTACAAGGGTCCGTTCAACGCCATCCTGAACATCGCCCGGGTGTTCACCCCGGACGACACCGCGTTCGTCACGCCCAACTCGGACACACCCTATTCCTTCGCCATGCTGGATCTGCGCGCGGAGCCGGTCGTCATCACTGTGCCGAAGATGGCGAAGGACCGCTACTTCGTTTTCCAGCTGATGGATCTCTACACCTTCAATTTTGATTACATCGGCAGCCGCGCAACCGGGAATGACGGCGGCAGCTTTCTTATTGCCGGGCCGGGGTGGAAGGGCGAGGCGCCCAAAGGCATCACCAAGGTGATCCGGTCTGAAACCGATCTGGTCAGCGTGGTGGGACGCACACAGCTGTTCAACGCCGCCGACCTGGAGAACGTGAAAAAGATACAAGCCGGCTACAAAGTGCAGCCCTTGTCAGCGTTCGCAGGGACGCCAGCGCCGCCACCGGTCCCTGCCATCGAATGGATCAAGCCAACGCCACCGGCGCAGGACAGGACGTCCCTGGAGTTCTTCAACCAGCTGGCATTCCTGCTGCAGTTCGCGCAGCCCCCGCATCCCAGTGAGTCCGCCCTGCGTGCACGTTTTGCCCAGTTGGGCATCGAGCCGGGCAAGCCATTTGATGCCACCCGCCTGCCGCCGCCGATACAAGCCGCGCTCAAGGAAGGCATGGCCGAGGGGCAGAAGCAGATCGATGACAAGCGCGCGTCGCTGGGAGGAAAGACCGATGCCCTGTTCGGCAATCGGGACTTCCTGAAGAATGACTACGTCGCCCGAGCCACCGGCACCCAGGTAGGCATCGGCGCGAACTCCCGCGAAGAGGCGATGTATCCGATTCTGGACAAGGATTCAGATGGCCAACCCCTGGACGGCAGCAAAGGCGCGTACACGCTGCGCTTCGCCAAGGACCAGTTGCCGCCCGTGGACGCGTTCTGGTCGGTCACGATGTATGGCTTGCCGCAGCAGTTGTTGGTCAAGAATCCGATCAACCGCTATCTCATCAACTCGCCCATGCTGCCGGGCTTGAAGAAAGATGCGGACGGCGGTTTGACGATTTACATCCAAGCCCAGTCACCTGGGAAGGACAAGCAGGCCAACTGGCTGCCGGCACCCAACGGGCCGTTCGTGATGTTCATGCGCTACTACCGTCCCAAGCCGGCGTTGCTGGATGGCCACTGGCAAACCCCCGCTGTGACCAGGACGCAAGGCGGCGATGGGCAATAGCTGCACGGCCTGGAGCTCAATGGGGACGCATTGGGCAAAGGACCCGCGACCGGTTTGGCGGAGAGAGTGGGATCGGATCACCACCGATCTAACCAATTCTCTCCGTTGCAGAAAGCCTCTTTGGCAGGTTTCCTTGGGATGTTTCCTCGATCATAGCCAGTCCAAGGTACGGTTGGTACTGCTTCCCCGGGTGACCAGGCCTCCCCCGATGGAGGAGAGGTCGGCTAGCAAATTAGCCAACCGAGGCCCCCGATGGCAGCGGGTGCGGAGATACGTCTAAGGCGGAGATCTAAGGTCGAATTGGAAGTTCAGATATGTGAAATTTCTCTCATTTCTAATTTGGCGCCTATGGGTATGGGTGCTTGGATGGGGCCGTCCACTAACGAAAAGGAAGGCTCTATGCACCACGACACACAGCTCCACATCGCTAGCCAATTACTCAGCGCTCTCATGTTTCAGACCCCAAGTCGGGACATGGACGATCGCGAGGCAGACATTCGGCATGCTTTGGATGTCGCCGCCGAACTGATGAGGCAGTGGGGACCGACTACGCCCCCAGTGGGTTTCAATCCCCCGCCCGCAGCCGGCAGGTCACTGAGCATGCCCGTTGACCGCTCACTCCCACCACCGGAAATGCCAGAATCGATGGAGCAGTGGCGGAGCAGCAGGATCAACACACCAATGCCCGGTCCAAAGCCAAAGCTGGGCAGACGGCCTGGTCTGCACTGAGTAGCAAGTGGCCCCGCAACTGCGGGGCCACTTGCTTTATCGACTCGGCGGGCCCGACGGACGCGATGCCGGACCAGGCCTAGGCACTTCCGGGACCCTGCGCACCGATGGCGCCACGAATGCGGGCAACTCACCGCAAGACTGAGCCAACTCCGACGCTTGTTGAAGAATATCTCTTTCGGCGGCGTCCAGCGCAGGCTGAGTCGCCCTCTCTTGGGCCTTAGCCAACTCGATTGACCGCATCTCGAGCACAGCCAGACGCCTCCCTCGGCGTTTGGCCCATTCCTTGGGCGACCACTGGCTCCCTTCTCGTGGGTGGTCCGCGTTGAAGCCCTCCCACTGCTGCTGCGCCATGTGGTGAAGCCGGTCTGCTCGCCGGACCGCGCTCTCCCTCCGCCCCCTTCTCAGCAACGCCTGCTTGAGCGTGCGGATCTTGACCGCAACCGATGCGACCAACGGGCGTGCCTGGACGGTGTCACCAAAGCGGACCACGTGACGGCGCACACCCGCGAGCCACTCCCGAACAACGCCCAAAGCCAAGTCCGCGCGGGCTTGGGTAATCTCCCAGAGGTCTCTCAGTGCAACATCAATCCACTCAAGGCAGCTCCAATGCCTCGGGGGGCGCTCGGGGCCCCACACCCCGTTCTCAATGGGAGGCAGCCGGATGCCCATCACTCCCTCAATCTTGAGATCGCCGACCACGAGAACCGGCGCGTCAGACTTCTGCTTGGCTCGCTCAGCGAGTGCAGCCCGGTGATCGTGCGTGGGAGGAAGTCCAATGGCCCGCCCCTCCGCCACAGCGTCTTGGAGCAGCGATTCGAATTCTTCCTCGTTTTCCCGCTGAATCGATAGGTTGGTCTCTTCAACGTGGGTGGCTTGGCCTTTCCTGGCAAGCGCCGTAGCGACCTTTCCTTGGTGACGCGTAGGCTCCCTGGATAGCAGCGTTGCCCGAAGTGGATCCCCCTCCAACAAGGCCATCTGAGACTGCTCTTCCAAGCTGCGGTGGTCCACGCGGGACCGGATGCCAGCCGCCTCCAGATGCGAGTTGATCGTGGACGCCACCGCCTCGCGAACCCACTCCACCTCAATCCTGCCCGTGGGCCCGCCGTCCAGCTCCTTGGTCTTGTCACAAAAGCCTTGCTCAGTGATTCGGCGCGTGCTGGCAAGGATGTGTACGTGGTGGTTCAGGCCGTCCGGTATTGCGGGCGCATGGATGCTGGCTTGGACGGCAAATCCATAGCGCTCCACCAACACCTCCGCTATCGCCCACGCGAGTTCACTGCGCTGTTCGGCATCGAGCTCGTGTGGCAGCGACACTTCGAACTCGCGTGCAATCGTGGCGTCTTTGCGACGCTCGGCTGCTTCGACCGCGGGCCAGAGTTCGCCTGGAATCAAGGCCCATGGTGGCGCTCCTGGAGGCACCACGCACCTGCTTGCGACGACACCACTGCGGCGCTGATAGTCGTGCACTTGTCCTGTCTGAAAGTCTTTAAGCCGCAGACCGCCGCGATAGGCGGCCGCCGCGACGGCGGACTGGCCTCGCGCACGACTGAAGGTTTTGACGCTGGTGTGGTAGATAGCCATTGAGATCTCCGTGATTGGTCGGAGTCTTTATGCTTTTGTTTTTTCTCTTCGCAAGCGGGAAACCGCTTGGGGTTCAAGGGGCGAAGCCCTTTGCGCACGTGTAACGCAGTTACACCTAAGTGCGCTCTTGCATTGTTCTTTTAAGCATGTTTTTTGAGCGTTACACATTCGTACATATTCAGATGCGAGCGATCTTGACGGCGCCAACTTCTTTGGTTGACTGGTTTCAACCTCATGAAAGAATTCCCCATGACCGCAACCAATCACTACCATGAGCGCATCCAGAGGGCCACGGAGCGGCTCGCCCAGCTTCAGGCGCGCGAGCTGTTGGCATCACAACGTCAAGCGAGCAAAGCCAAGCAAGCCCAGCGTCAAGAAGAAGCGCGCCGCCGCCGGCGTGTCGCAGCGCTGGTTTACTTGGCTGCTGCAGAAACATTGGATGACGCAGAACTCCTGGGCGCGCTTTTGATCCACCAGCAGAGCCGCACAGATGATGAGATCCGAAAGGATGCCCGCGTCGTCGGCAAGGCGAAGCTGCAAGACTCCGCTGCTCCACATTGACGCGTTTGATCTGTTCCAGGTGCTGGCCGCCCAGGATGGACGGCCAGCCTGATGGTTACTTCTTCTTGCCCTTGTCCGGGGCCTGACTGAGAGCCGAGCCAGCGGCGGTTTTGGAGTTCTTGCCTGTGCTGCCGCTCTTCAAGACCTTGCTGGCTGCGGTCGCTGCCTTCGGACTGGTTTTCTCGTTATTGGCCATATTCCTCTCTCCAGGTCAGTCACCGGCTGGTGACGGCCATAAACTGCGCTCGAACTCGCAGCGAAGCAAGTGGCCCAAACGACCTACCACTAACGGCGACACGCTGCCTTTCCCGCTCGCCGGCCGAACTACCGCCACCTTACCCTCGCCCGGGCGCGTATTCAGTTACCCGTCCCACAATGGACGCTTGTCAAACATCCGCCTCAGGTGCAGAGTTACGCGATCCACAGGGGGATGGGCAATGGAACGCTCGGAGTTTGTTATTGATCGCAGTTTGTATAGCGATGAGGTGGTCACCAAGGCCGCCCACCGCCATACCGAAAGCTGTGCCGTCGAGGTTTTTGTCCGAGGCAATGACTTGGTGGTTGCCCTGCGGCCACGGCGAAGTCCAGTGTCGGCGGAAGAATTGCGCGCACAATTCTTCAACGACCTTCTGGATGAGCGCCTGCGCGCCCTGGTGCGTGTTGAGACTCAAGGCCTCCAGCAAGAGCTGGTTCGCGCCGCACTGACCCAGGCGATGCCGTCCGGCGCGGTGGTGCCGTGAGATTCAGGCCAAGGGAGGCTTTCAGCCCTTCACCGGGCTATCAACTGCTGCCGATGCGTTTCAGGCGGCTGCCTTGGGACCCCGAGAAGGCGTTCGTCTCCTCAATGGCGGGCGATTGGCTGCTCATGGGTATGGAAGACCTGCAGCGCTTCGTTTCCCACGAACTTCCGGCTCACTCGCCGTTGCTCGCCGACTTGCAGGCCCGGCACCTTGCCGTTGCGGAGACGAGCCGAAGCTCACTCGCCCCGCTGCTCAGCCAATACCGAAGCCGAAAGTCCTATTTGGTGGGCGGCCCAGCCCTGCACATCTTTGTGGTGTCCTTGCGCTGCCACCACACCTGCAGTTATTGCCAGGTGTCCCGCCAGCAGACGACCGCCACCGAGTTCGACATGGCGGGAACCCATGCTCGCCATGCCGTAGAGCGGCTATTCGAGTGGCCAAGCCAGGAGCTAACCATTGAGTTCCAAGGGGGCGAGCCTCTGCTCAACTTCGAGCAGGTGAAGGCCATTACGACGCTCATAGTTGAGCGCAATCGGTTTGAGAACCGGAGCCTGCGCTTCGTTCTGGCGTCCACGCTCCACGACTTGACCGAAGCCCAGCTGGATTTCTTAGAGGAGCACCGATTCAAGCTCTCTACGTCTTTGGATGGCCCGGAGTGGCTCCACAACGCCAACAGGCCCAGACCAGGCCGCGACAGCTACGCGAGGACCATCCAAGGGATCGATCTAGGTCGGCGTCGGCTGGGCGAGGACGCGGTGTCGGCCCTGACGACCCTGACCAAGCGAAGCCTGGAGGTTCCCGGAGCCATCATCGATGAGTATCGGAAGCTCGGCCTGCACTCCATCTCGCTCAGGCCTCTGAGCCCCTATGGCTTTGCTACTAAAAACACCCCGAGAACCGGCTACACAACCGAAGACTATTTAGTCTTCTACAAGCGGGCATTCGAGCACCTCATGGCGGTCAACCGAGGGGGCTATCCCATCGATGAGACTTACGCCTCTCTGCTGCTCTCGCAACTGCTCTCGCCGTTCGGCCATGGCTACGTGGACCTGAGGTCGCCGTCGGGTGCCGGCCTGGGTGCCATCATCTACGACTACGACGGCCGCGTTTATCCGTCGGACGAGGCCCGGATGCTTGCGGCCATGGGCGATCGCTCGTTCTGCCTTGGCGACGTATCCCAACCCGTCAGCACCTGGCTGTCCTCTCCAGCAATGACGACCCTGCTCGATGCCGGCGTCGCCGAGGCACTGCCAACGTGCTCCGACTGTGCCTATGTTCCCCTCTGCGGCGCCGATCCGATCGAGCATTACGCCCGTCAGGGCGATCCGATGGGTCACCGACCCACCAGTGATTTCTGTAGGAGGAACATGGGTCTGCTCGACTTCCTTCTGGAGCGTTACGAGAAGGCAGATCGGGACACGAAACGACTGATGGAAAGCTGGGCAACTCCCAAGACCGAGCCAGAGGACACGCAGGATGCTGCCGCTTGATACGAAAGCGCGGGTTCCAGTCACTCCCGGGTCCCCGCTACTGAAGGTTGTGGACTTAAGCGATTTTTCAACTTCAGGTCTGCCGGTCTCAAGGATGGCACTCGATCTGCGGTCGACATCTGAGTTGGCCATCGCCCCGGAGCTGCTTGACCTCCCTTGGGGTGCCCTGCTCCCGCCGGATGGCCACAAGTGGCCGGCCACGGTTCCCTGGGTGAGTCTCGAGGGCGACTCACGCATTACCAAAAGTGGTGACGTCATAGAGCTGGACCCGATTCGGCAACGGGTCGCTGTCCGATATCGCCGCGGCGACAATGGCAACGTCCTCTTTGCCACCGAGCGGTGCAACAGCTACTGCCTGATGTGCTCGCAGCCGCCCCGAGACGTGGAGGACGGCTGGCGAGTCAGGCAATTGCTTGACCTTATTGAGCTGGTGGACCCTGACGAGCCGTCGCTGGCCATCAGCGGGGGCGAGCCCACCCTCCTTGGAGATGGCTTGGTCGACGTCGTTAAGCGGTGCTCCGAGACCCTGCCGGATACCCACGTCCACATCCTCTCAAACGGGCGCCTTCGCGACCCTTCGCTCCACGCCAAGTTCGATGGGCTGCATCCAAACCTCAGCTGGGGGATCCCGCTGTACGGTGACCACTACGGACTGCACGATTACGTGGTCCAAAGCGAGGGCGCGTTTGCAGAGACGTTGAGGGGCCTCTACGCCCTCCAGGCCGCCCGGCAACGCGTGGAGATACGCGTGGTGCTGGTTCGGCCTACGTTTGAGCGTCTGGCCCAGCTGGCTCGCTTCATTTGGCGGAACCTGCCTTTCGTGGAGCACGTGGCTCTCATGGGGATTGAGCCTGTTGGGTTCGCGAAAGCGCACCAACGTGATCTATGGGCCGACCCTGCGGACTACTCCGAAATACTGAGGGATGCCGTCGACATCCTGGACATGGCCGGCATTCCGGTGTCCCTCTACAACCTGCCCCTCTGCACCATCGAACGAAGCCTTTGGGGCCACGCCGCGAAGAGCATTTCGACCTGGAAGAACGACTACCTGCCCGCCTGCAGCACTTGCAGTGTGAAAGATCGCTGCGGCGGGTTCTTCTCTTGGGTGACGCCGGCTTGGACGAGCCGCGCTGTAGCCCCCATCCTGGACGCCTGACCGATGTCGAACGCACTCATGATTGTGGGAGCCACCCTCGGCGCCCTTGCAACGGAGCCGCCCAAAGGCCCGTCAGACCTGTCGACCTTGGCGCATATGGACAGCAAGTATGCGACCGTGCTCAGCACCTCGCTCAATGCGGGCCGGCAAAACCTGTATGCCGGTCATCGCAGCCACAGTTCGCATCGATCCCATAGCTCCCATCGGTCGCACTCCTCAGGCTCTGGAAGCTCGTATAGGTCTTACACGCCGCCGGCGACCTATACCCCACCACCATCCACCTACACTCCGCCGCCCTCGACTTACACAGCTCCAGCGTCTCGGACTCGGTCGGGCGCGACCTCGAGTGGCTCCTCGGTTACGCACCAAAGCTTGCAGTCGACACCGTCCGTCACCAGCGACGACATGCA
>Ga0070751_1002033_pt1 | contig 11646 bp, 7 predicted proteins | sample VirMetDEL_Aug_28_FD_78514 | JGI IMG/M metagenome (GOLD analysis project Ga0070751, IMG submission 78514) | Aqueous microbial communities from the Delaware River and Bay under freshwater to marine salinity gradient to study organic matter... | ecosystem: Environmental > Aquatic > Marine > Coastal ...
ACGCCGGTGGTTCTGAGGTTCAGCGGATTGGCTGCGCCAGCGTAAAACGACATCACGTTGGCTGTAGTTTCTGCGATGTAGGTATCGCCGCCGCTGTCGAGGAACAGCTTCTTCCCGGCAATGACAAACGGCCCATCCGAGTTGACACCGAACGAATTGACTCCGCCCGTATACGTCGAGAGCACATTCGCGCTGCTCTCAACGATGTAGGTATCGCCGCCGCCGTCGAGGTAGAGTTTCTTGGTCGCCGCGAGGCTCAGGTCGCCAGTGAAGCTGGCCGCCTGACTCGCCCCGAAGGTAGCGGCGAGGACGTTGCGGGAGTAAATGCGGACGTCGCCGGAGGCGTGCGCGGCGGCGATAGAGAGTCCTCCAGCACGACTCGCGTAAATCAACCCACCGTCCTGCGGCGTGGAACCGCTCGCGGTATAGGTCGTGGACGTGGCGTAGAAGTCGAGCACGCCCGTCGCCGCGTCATTGCCCATACGAATCTCCGCGTAATTCGCCGTGCCCGCTGTCGTGTTGCGGATATGCACACCGTTCGCCCCGGTGCCGCCCGCACTAAAGCTATTCGTCCCGAAGCCGGAGACGGTCAGGAGGCCGGGGATCGTGTAATTGCCACTCCCGAACGTGCCAGCGAGAATCGACGCCGCCGGAATGCCGGTGAAGTTCGTGCCGGTCAGGGTCGGACTCGCCCCACTTGCCACCGACTGATTGAACGTATACGTGTTCAGGGTGGTCACAGTGACGTTGCCCGGGAATGACGCGCCACCAGACCACGTCAAGACGCCGCCATTGTTATACAGGTTCGTCGTCGTAATCCCAGGCACCGCCGAGGGAATCATAATCCCGTGCGTGGACGGGGACCCCCCACTCAAGCCAATCCCGCCGGCAAACGTCTGCCCAGACGCATTGGAAAACGTATTCGCGGCGTTCAGATACGCCACGTTCGACAACGTGCCAGCGGTATTAAGCGACGCGCCGTTCAACTGAATCGCCGTGGTCGCGTTCAGCGTCCCTGTCACCGTGATCGTATTGCCGCCGGTCTGCGTGATAATCGAATCACCCACCGCATTGCTGGCTGTAAAGATTGCAATCGTGCCCGTGGTCCCCGACAGACTCGACCCCGCCGCCAACGGGGTGCCATTCCACGTTAATGTGCCCGAGTTGTTGTAGAGCTTCATCGTGGTGTCGCCCGGGACGTTGGACACAATATTGATCCCGCCACTGTTGACCACAATGGGCCCGCTGTTTATGCCCCCGGTGCAGCCCGTGGTTGCGCCCAACGCACACCCCACCAGGAGCGACGACGCCGTCGTGGCCGTGGTTTGCACGGTCGTATGCACCGTGGGACGCTGGGCCGCAACCGGCGTCACCCAACACACACACGCAATTACAAGTAGGAGTCGACGCATACTCACCTCACGCAGTCCGCTTAATCCCACAGCCCCAGACCAACCCCGTGCCAGCCGAGACTTTCACCTTCACACCGTAGTTCTTCGCACTGCCCGATCCGGCAAACGTAATCGCGGAACTAATCTGCCGTTCCCCGGTCGACGACGCACTCGAGATGGTCACCAACGCCGTATCCGGGGACCCATCCGACAGGTTCATCAATGCCGCCGACACCGTGCCCCCAGAGCCGAGGAGCATACACTCAAGCGCATAGGTGCCGGTCAGATTCGCGCTGTTGATATTGAAGATGAGACTCCCCGCGTGGAGCTCGGCATACGTCGTGCCCGATGGATAACTCGTCGCGGTAATGGGTGAATTACCATCACCATAGAGCGGCTGCACCGTCAGACTCGTCAACGACCCCGCCAACCCCACCGACGCGATATTGTCCGCCGTCCACACCGTCACATCCGCCGAGGTGGTGAGCACAAACTTATAGCTGGCCGCCGATAAGAAAAACCCACTCGGCGTGCGCCCCGCGGAATCCAGAATGATCGGGTTCGGGTTCGCCACCGACAACCCCACATCAGTGTAGGTCGCCAACGGGGTGGTCGTCCCCGCCACATACGTGTAGAGCTTGCCACCCGCCAAGGGTACCCCTGTGTTGCTGAAAAACTGCTGCCGGCCGACCGGTGCCGGGGTGCCCTGCTGGGCCGAGGGGGCGACCAGGAGGGCTGTAACCAGGAGAAGACTCAGGAACCCTTTACGCATAACACGCCACCTTCCAGACACACGAAGACCTTCGCCTGTGATGTCATTGGACACCACCAGACGGAGCGAACCCAGACGGGGTCAACGCCGTTAACGCTTGTTTTGGTTTGCTTGGTGCAACAAGGCCGTTTGCTCCAGCGCTGAGAGCTTCTGCTGCTCCGGTGTCAAGGGGCTGGGGGGCTTCGGCATATCGACGGAGCGCATCCCCGATCCACGACTCAACTTGCTGGGAATACTCACCGACCAACCTTCCCTGTAGATCGGATCGTCCTCTGCTGCCGAGACTATCAAGAAACGCTTCTCCACCATGGCGTGTCCTCCAATCGTTCTTTGCCGACAACACGTCAGCAATAAACCCTTTTACCCCGGTGACTTGAGGCACATCTGCGACTGATGTCGCAGCACTTTTAATTGCGCGTTGCAGAGCGTCTTTATCACTCCACGTCTTTGCGTTCGCCGGCCGAAATAGCCGTATAGCGAGTTTACCATCAACCACCGCTGGAGAAAACCCCGCCCCTTGGCTTGCAAATGCACTCGGCATAGACTTTTGTAGTTGCGCCCAAAAGGCCGGCAACACGTCTTTGGCGACCTCTGGAGTCGCGTCAAATGTTACCTGAATAGCCGTGTCTGCTTTTTTTGGCGTGAAATTGGGGCGCGCAGCCAGCACTTCTGTTTGGTTAAAAAGATACCCAAGGCTGTCGATAAAATCCTGCACCCGTTCTGGTGGGGCCAAGAGTTGCACTTGCCCGCTCGGCTGCACAGGATACGCTTCATACCCACCTGGACCGATGAACATATTCTGCACCCGCACTCCGGTGTCCTGTGCGATCAAGTCAATGGTCTTTTTCGCGACCTCTTCAGTGATATCAGCTTTGGCGTCATACGACAAACCATCAAACGCAGCAAATTTCTGCGCATAGGGACTACCAGTGCCAAAAGACAATTCAAACGCCGCGGTGCGCGTGTTGCCTTCAAAAATGTCTACTGAATCTTGCGCCCTGCGCCCAAACGCACGCTGAAACGCAGTCCACCCCACCGCTTGCGCTTCACGCGGGGTCCACCCACCACCCAACCTGTTCTCTTTATTCAACAGGTCGGTGACTTCTTGGTAGAACTGCACGCCTTCTTCGTAGCGGTTATCGTCAATGGTGCCGGTGTAGTCCACCTTGAATTGCTTTGCGACATCGCGCCCATATAAATCTTCGATGCGCTTGTAGACATCCTGGTCGATAAAGCCACGGTCGCGTCCCGCCCACACATCAATCGCTGTCGGGTATCCCCCTCGAGGATCATTGCCCATGTAGGTCCGCACGGGCTTATCGAATGTGTTGTCGTAGAAGTCGGACAACTTCTTCCCAATGCCTGTCTCAGGCGTCTCGCCTCGCAGGATTGACCGAATCTTTTCTGCCGCCAATCCAGGGGTCATTTGGCCCAAGGATGGCTCCACGCGCAACACATCCGCATCAGTCGGGCGCACCTCAGGGAATTGCACGCGGATGTGTTCTGGCAATGCACCGCGCACTGCCTTATACCGCTCATCACGTTGCTTATTCACGAATGCCGCAATTTTCTCTGGGTCTTTCCATGTTTTAGGCGCCTGCACTTTAAACGTGAGACGCAGTGCGGTGGCCGCCTTCTCTACTTCTGGTGGAGGTTTGCGCCACCAAATAGATGGCACACCACGCTCTTGCTGCTCCACGCGCATCACATTGAGAAACCCATCCTGCGGTGACGCTTGCTGTTGTGAGGCCGCCCATGCCGGCAGGAGTTTCGGAGTCTCTTTGGGGCCGACATTGGAGTCGAACCCTCCTTTGAGTTTTGCATACCACTTGCGGGCTTTCACCACTTCGTCATCCGTCAGCAATGACATGCGATATGCAATCCAATCCTCAGGCTGCAGGTCACCAACGGCGAGTGCTGGAGACTTGTCAGTGGCCGGCAACACCATCGCCGGGTTCTTCGGACGATACTGGTCTCGAGCTTCGCTGAGTTGCACTTGCCGACGCGAGAGCGACGGCTGCGCACGCTCGAGATTGATGGGCTGCACGCCTTCAATCACACCCTCGAGAGGCTGCACGGTCAGTTGCTGATCAGGGCGCACACGAATAGACCCTGAGGTGCGCTGCCCCAATGGGCGCAAGACCAGTGTGCCTTCAGGAAGGGTTTTAAATCCTTTGGCGACGACAGGTGCCGCGGCCACCTCTGCGCCACGGGGGGCGGGAACCACGGCGGGGGATGGTTCTCCCAATAAGCCCCGCCGCAACTCATCGCGTGTCTGCAGCACATCTTTGCCGTAGTCCCCACGCCCATACATCTGATACGCTTCTTCGCTGGCACCCGTCGCGCCATCTTTCCCAGCGACCCAATCCAAAAAGTGCTGCTTGGCGATCGGCACGTGCTGTTGACGCCCACTTTCAGAAAAGCGATCGGACAGCGTCGTCATTAATCGCCCCGTATCAGGGTCCACGTAGGCTTCGTTCCAGTCATAGAGCAACTGGTCGAACCGCTCCTCGCCAATCGTCTTACGCAGGACATCAAACTTCGTGGCGGCAGGCCCACGCAGGGCTTTTGCCGCGTCTCCAACCTTATCGGCGACCTTCGCGATCTTCCCCCCCGGAAACGGCACCGCCATCGCGCCCACCATCGCGGCCCCCTGTAGATACGGGTTCTGCGACAAGGGTTGACCGTCGGAGTTGGTCAGCGGCACATGCGGGAGCCCCAACCCTTCTCCAAACGTCTGCGCGGCTGACGCCCACTGTTCGCCAGGAATGTCTGAGGCGCCTTGCGCCACATCACGCATGGACTCATTCAGGTTGAATCCTCGCACAGCATCCACTGCAGCCCCCCCGACACGTCGCGCGGCATCCACCATGCGTCCGGGTTTGCCGCGTTCGTAGTCCACCACCGCCGGCACGGCACGCGCCACGGTGCGCGCGATGCCAGATACGCCTTGCTCGGCGACCCAGTCCTTGGCATCACTAAACAGCTTGGACACCAAATCAACAATCGTTGGGGTTGGCGTTTCTGGGGCTGGTGGTTGCAGCGACGACACATTGACCTGGGAGGTCTCAGGCCCCACGATCAATTCCGCCTCAGGCGTCAACAACGACCGCAGGTTGGGGTTCTGCACCACCGGCGGCCCAGGCACCCACCGATTACCCACACGGATTAAGGGACGGTCCTGAGGCGGCATACTACCTCCCAACCTTTGAGGCTTGGACGGCTGTGATCTGTCCTAAGGTATCAATGATTTTGGCGTGATTCCCACTGGCAAGCGCATTCGCCAATCGGTCCTTCAGCACCGCACTCGTCAACGCCCACCGTGGAGATGTAATCACTTTATCCAGCATCCGAATAGCTGCCACACCTAATCCAGCCCCACCGATAATCGCCATAGTGCCACCCGCGCTAGACGCAAACCCTCCAATCGACCCACCGGTCGCTTGGGCGATTTTTCTGCCCAACCCTTCTGATTGTGGCTGCGTGCGCCGGATCGTTTGCGTCAACACATCATTCAGTGACTTCCAGAACGAATATTCCTTATTGATTGCTGCCAGTTCCGGCACTTCGGCATCAAGCAGTTTACGAATCGCCGTGACTCCTTCACGCTTAATCGCGGCTTCCGACTGATCCGCCAAGGGCACACCAATCGCCCCATCAGCGCGATGTTGATGCCCGCCAGCTTGAGACACAATCTTGTCCCAGGCGCGACGAATCGCAACCAACTGCTCCACCGTGGCCGTATCACCGATTCCCTCGGCGATCATGCGCCCCTCACTGTCAAACTCACCAGTAATCACTTCTTGTAGTTTCTTGATCTGCCCTAGCGCACGCTTATCCAGAGGCACCACTTGTCCAGATGCCGTCCGTGTAAGAAATGGCTCTTTGCTGGCTTCTAAGGCATCAACAAGGGACTGCGTGGATGCGGTGCGCGCCCCATACGCCTGAATCGCGGTGTCGATTTCTTGCCCGAGTTCTTGCACCAGCTGACTTGCTTGCGCCTGTAACGATTCCCGGCTCCCCATCAGCCCACGCTTCAACACTGAAGGCGTGATCCGCTCGGCGATAGCCTTGTATTTTTCTTTTGTGGGGCCTAAGGCTTGCATCACTTGCTTCGCCGCTTGCGCCCGAAAGCGATCAGGCACGGCCGCGGCGGCTCCGCTCACAAGAGGAACCCCAGCCGCTAACGCGCCACCAAGCGTAGCATCCCCACCTTGAGCCGCACTCATGGCCGCGCCTCCAGTCCCTTCCACCGCCATCCGCGCAACGGTCGGGGCCACCGTCGAGGCAACGCCGCTCGGGACCCTCGAGCGTGTCATCGCTTGCACACCGCGACCTAGTTGTCCGATTTTCGTGGCCGGGACAAATAATTCGGCGACCTGTTCCACCCCCTTACCAAGAGACTGCATGGCATTGGTGGGCTCGGTATACGCTTTAGCCGCGTCAAACGCGACAGCCGAGAGACCCGGCTGCCCATACATCTTATCGACGACTTCAGAGACGCCAGGAATTTTATGCAACAACGCGCCTAAATTAATAGCTGTTTCGCCACCCCCTTTTAGCGCACCGATGATCGCGTCTCCAAGGGAATTACGAAACACCTGTCGCAATTCTCCAAGCGGTTGCTCTGGGACGCTTCTAGGGGGTGCTGGCGTCTGCGTCTCTGGAACTTTGAGCCCCTCGAGTGCCTTGCGCATCACGTCTTCAGAAGTGCCGGCAGGAAATTCCACAATGCCATGCCCCAACACGTTGACGCGTATCGGCTTCTGCATTACAGGCCGCCCTTCTTAAACGTCTTAGTCGCCGGGTCGAAAATCAGATTCGCTGATCCCGCAGTGGGTTTGTATTTATCGCCCACCCCAAACAACGTCCACACGGCTTTCTGCGACCGGTCCACCGCAGCCTTGTTTACTCGGTCCATGTTGGCGACGTTCGCCTGCACCGCTTTCAACAAACCGTCAAGACCGCCAGCAGAAATACCTTGCTTCAATAAGTTGCGTGCGGCGGCCATGTCCGATTCAAGAGGCTGGCGGTCCCCATCGGGGCTTGACGATGCGGCGTTGTAGCGGGCGATATCTGACACTAGGGCTTGTAGGTTCGCGGCGTAGTTGATCGCCTTCGGGTCATTCAGGTTGTTGTTCAGCCACAACTTCACGGCGTTTGCGGCGGTGACATCGCTCATGCCAGCCTCGTTGGCGGCCGTCTGCAGATTCTGAATCGTGCCCAAAAGATCCTGCTCAATGTTCTGTACCGTATCCAACCGCATGGTGTTGTTAGTCAGCACCTTGTTGTAGGAGGCATACCGCGACTGGAACGTGGACACATCAATGCCCTTCGCTCTCGCCCACGCTTCGACTTCTTTCGAGGCGTTGTTGCGCGTAGCCTGATCCCGCGGCAACATCGTGGGATTAGTCAGAGCCAAAAATCCATTCCGACTCAATCCCGCCTGCGACATAATGTCCTGCGAATTCACATCAGACGGTGGCATGACCGCTTCAGGCATATTGACCGTGACAGACGGCGCACGTCCCGCCTCCCCATATGAGCGTCGCGCAGACGCAATCTGTGCCGGCGTCGGACGGGGACCATGGAGGGCCGTGACGTAATCTTCAAACGATCCCACAGGGGGCGTCTTGGGCTTCTCAGGGCCCCTGATTTCGGTGTAGCGCGGCTGGCCTTGCTCATCTAAGATGTCTTGACCAAACACGGTCTGCATCGGAACCCGACGCACCTGCCCCTCATTCAGCGTCACCTCTTCTGCAGGCTTCCGTTTCGGCAGCAGCCCCATTACCGCTGAGACAAAATCTGCCGTCGGCATCGCCTTATATTGCGCGATGGTCTCATCAGACATCCCGTCGGTTTTCAATTTCGCCCATGTCGCCTGCACCACTTGGGGGTCAAACGCGTTCTGCCAGAGGTTGAGCGCATAGTTGGACAGAATCTGACGCTCCGCTTGCGCCGCGGAGATTCTGCCCGCCTGCAACTGCAACTTGATAGCCTCGGTCTTCGCGTGCTCGGACAAGGTGGGCGCAATGAACTGTCCAAACCCGAGTTCCGATGCATTCTTACTGAACAGGTCGGGGTCAAACTTGCCACTCTGGTCCACCGAAGTGCTGATGAGTTGGTTGAGCACCATGTCCTCAGCGTCTTCACGCCGCGCCTTCTCAAGATTTAGCTCGGCAAGTTCCCTCTGCACGTCCGACAGTGCATCCTGCTTCGCCATGCGCTGCCGCTGGGCCTCGGCATCCTTCTGCGCTTGCAACTGCCCAGGAATTGCGGACACGGTCTGCCCGATCTGCCCAAACGCATTCGCCCAGATCCCGCCTTGCTGCAGACGCGCCTCCGCTTGCGCGCGCCCCATGTTCTGATAGATATCCGAGACGGCGTTGGCGTAGTCGCGATGATATCGAGGGGGCGTATTAGGCATATTCCAACTCCGCAACCATATTTCGATACGCGTCGTCCCACGACTGGCCGCGCGTCATAAATTCCTGCATAAACTGCTGCTGCTGCGCGGTGAGTTGCCGCGTGAACGCCTGCTGCTCGGCCGTCAACCGGAGGTTCTGCCACCCCTGGTCCAACTGCTGCTGCGAGAGGTCACGATTGACCGCCGTCTGATACCCCTGCATCGCTTGCGCGTTGCGTGCGAGGTTCTGCTGGTTGGCATACCCATACGCCGTGTTGGCCGCATTGAACTGGTTCTCAAACTGCTGCTGCTGTTGCGCGGTGCGCAATTGAGCCGCCGACAAACCAAACGCATTGGTCTGCCCTTGGGCTTGCAAACTTCGGTCTGCCGCGGCGTTGTAATTGGCCGCATTCAGCCCCGCCGCATTGAACGCATTGGTGGCGTTCAGTTGCGCCGTGGACGCCGCCTGCCCGTAGCCCTGCTGCTGGGCCGCCAACGACGCCTGATACGCCGCCAACCGTTGCGCTTCATTGCTCTGCTGCTGCGTGGCCCGTTGCTGGAACTCCTGCCCCTGCCCCGCCAATTGCGCGTTGAACTGGTTCAGGTTCTGCGCGGCGTTCTGCTGCTGGCTGGCCAGACGCTGCCCAAACTGCTGGCCCTGAGCCTGCAGTTGCGTCTGCGCGTTCGTGGTATAGGTATCCAACCCCTGCCGCACGTTCTGCTGTTGAGCCGCCAAGCCCTGCCCAAACTGCTGGCCCTGCTCCGCTTGCCGCACACCCTGGTTGAGCGCATAGGTCCCCTGCGCCCGGTTGACGGCATTCTGGTATTCCTGACTGCCGGCCTGTTGCCCGTAGTCGACTAAGCCCTTCCACGTTTGGCCGGTGCGCAACATACCCTTGGCCGCTGCGCTGTTCTCAAGCGCGCCTAATCCCTGATTAAGGCGGAACTGATACCCGGGGTCCTGCTTCAGGGCCTCTTCGCCGGTGGGCAGCTTGAAGGCTTCCGAGCTCTTCAGCGGGTCATAGGTGAAGTCCTTCGCTCCGCCATACGCGTCCGGCGTCTTCAACGCGTCGTAACTGAACTTTCCAGTGTCTTGGAGGGTGGGGGCCGCCTTCGCCGCATCCAACGCCCCAGAGGGCGTATATGCCCCCGGGACCGGTGGGGCATATGAAAAGGCCGAGGGGCCTTGATAGGTTGGAGCCGCGCCAGCGGCGGTGATGTCTTTCGGGTTCCAGGTCGGCAGGTCGGTCGGCACTGTGGGAGCCTGAAACCCGCCGATAGTGGAGAATTCCGGGGCCGCCCCCAGCGCAGCCCGAGCCGGCACTGTAAACGCACTACTGGTGGACGGCGCACTGTTCAGCGAAGCAAAGAAATCCCCATAATTCGTGTAGGGAATCTCAGGACGCGCCCTGCCGGCCGACCCGGCCCCATCTCGAGTGAAATACATACGCCCATTCGGAGCCGTGGCCGTCCCATAGCCGTATCGCTCTGGATTGCTGATGATGCCTTCCGAGCCGGCCAGCGAGGGGTCCGCGCTTGCGCTCCCCGTGCGAATCCGTTCTGCCCAGTACGGATTCCAACCGACACGCACTTGTCCATCGCTGTAGATGTCCGGCGTAGACGCCTTCTTGATCCAATATTCAATATCTCGCGCGGTGGGTGTTTTTCCTGCGGCAGCAAACGCGGCACGGATCTGCTGTTCAAGATACGCCGGGTCGAGATTGGCACTGTTGCCAAACTGGTTTTGGCCGCCGGTCGACCCTCCCGAGGGAGGCTGGGGTGTCGTGGGTGGCACATACGGCGGCGGCGGAGCGTCAATTGGCGGGGGACCGTCTTCACGCGGCGGACGTGGGCGCGCCATGGCGACCTGCTCCTGCTGCCCACTCACATCAGGCGTATAAAAGTCATACGTCGGCTGAGGCGTATAAAAGTCATACGTCGGCTGAGGCGTATAGGGGGCATACGCCGAGTAGTCGGCGTTGTTCTCGCGAGACAACTCTGGCGTGAACCCGTTATCTTCAAACCATCCCATAAGCCCCTCCAAACGCATTCCGACGTGACTGTTTCGGCAACACAATCGCCCCTTTCGCAATCAGGGCTGACGCTTGCGCAATCGGCACGTCGGTCACTTCACCGGTCGGAGCTTGCAACGTCACCATCTCCCCCGCAAACTGTGGAGTATTCGAGCTCATCGCAAGGTCAAGGGACTGCCTCATCGGTCGACCACTTGGCGACGGTCGCCCACCCGGCAACGGCTGCCCCCCGGGCGAGGGCCGCTGGGCATCCGGGTCCACAACCGTGTCGCTGGGCCCAACATACGGCGGTTCCTCGGGCTGCTGTATGCCATACCGCCCGAAGATGTCTCGACGCGCACTGCGCTTCCGTCGTTCTTCGGCCTGCTCAAGGTCATACACCCGGCGTTGTTCATCAAGGGCCATCTGCGCTGCATTGGACTGAATGCGCGCCGATGCCTTCGCGGCATCGGAGCCTTTTTTTGAGCCAAACAACGAGCTCACGGCAGAAATAGCAGCGGGGATGATAATTTCAGCAGCCATAGAATCTCCTACAGATGTACCAGAGGTGTTATACGCCCCGGCGGTATATGGCCCAGTCGAGGGCGACATGAACGGGTGTGTGCTAGGTCGTCGCATACATCACCCCTACGGCTTCCACGCGAAGTGCTGCCCAGGCAACAATTCCGCACCTAACCGCGTTAAGAAATTTCCTACCACGGGATTCTGGGCCCACGACACCACCGCCGGAAGCGTCTGTGTGTGGGCGCGAATCGATTCCAACAAGGGACGAGTCGCGGCCATCTGTCCAATCCACAAGCCTTCCAAGTGCCACATCGGATAGAGGGCCACACACGCGACAATCGCGTCTCCCGACTCCACCACTAATACCTGTGCCTCAGACGGCAGAATCGGCACCACCGTCTCCAGTTGCGTGCCGGTGAGGCGGCTCCATTCCTCCGGTGGTAACACCCGGGTTGTCATGGAGCCACTCCGAGCCGCAGCATCAACTGATATTGCATCGGCGTGCCGCCCACACTCGCATACGTCGTGCTATAGCGCACG